>Ga0066639_10002906_pt1 | contig 14891 bp, 19 predicted proteins | sample CryGeyCG2114_010_2_FD_59504 | JGI IMG/M metagenome (GOLD analysis project Ga0066639, IMG submission 59504) | Groundwater microbial communities from aquifer - Crystal Geyser CG10_big_fil_rev_8/21/14_0.10 | ecosystem: Environmental > Aquatic > Deep subsurface > Groundwater | place: USA: Utah...
TGGACGCACCCGCCACTTGCCAAGGAAATGATGGTGTTGGGTATGACGATATTTGGCGAGAACCCATTTGGTTGGAGGTTTCCTGCGGCAATGCTTGGAACGCTTTCGGTGTTGATGGTTTATCTGATTGCCAAAAGGCTTTTCAGAAACGAGATGATAGCAATCTTGTCAGCAGCTGTATTTAGTTTGGATGGGTTGGTGTTGGTTATGTCTAGAATCGGCATGAATGATATTTATTTTTTATCGTTTATGTTGGTTTCGTTTTATTTATTTTTGGGAGAAGAATATTTTTTGTCTGCCTTGATGCTTGGTCTTTCTTTATCGAGTAAGTGGAGCGCTTTATGGTTTATGCCGATATTGTTTGTCAGTTTTTTCGCACTTAGAAAAAAACTCAAATTAAGTTTATTATCATATGCAATTTTTCCTCCATTGATTTATCTGGCTACTTACTCTCCCATGTTTACTTTGGGATATGGGTTCGATATTTTTTGGGGAGTACAAAAGCAAATGTGGTGGTATCACACAGGACTGGTTGCTACGCACCCTTACACTTCACCCTTTTGGTCTTGGCCTTTGATGCTCAGGCCCATTTGGCTTTACACCTCCGGTAACGTCGGAGGTGCTATTGCCAATATATATGCAGGAGGTAATCCAGTTGTTTTTTGGGTTGGGTTGATTAGTGTTTTTTCATCCCTTTTTTATGTATTAAAAACCAAGGACAAAAGAGTTGGGATTTTGGTTTTTGCTTATTTTGCATTTTTTGTTCCATGGGCTCTTTCCCCGAGAATCATGTTTCTTTACCACTATTTGCCTTCTGTTCCATTTATGTCGATACTAATTGCTTTTGTTTTGTGGAAAAACAAAAAAGTGATATTTCCATTTTTCTTTTTGGCTTTGTTGGTGTTTGCCTATTTTTATCCACACTGGATAGGAATAAAAGTTTCGGAGTGGATAGACCAATCTTATTACTGGATTTCTAATTGGAGATAAACTATTTTTCGCACCCTGAATCGAAGATTGCAAAATCCCCACAAAGATTTTTGTTGCATGGCCCACCAACCCAGACCTCGTCAACCTGCCCACAAATTCCTGCATACGCGGCAGCTTCTCCAAAGCTATTGAACATTTGAGGATTGTCGTTGCACTGGCCATTGCTCAAACGGCTGCATTTAAATCCGACGTATCCTTGAACACCCCCACATTGGGCACCTTCAGAATTGCATGTTCCGTCTTGTTTTTGTTGGCAGACTCTATTGCCAGCAGTACCTCGGCAGACATATCCATCACAACATATTGTTTGTTCGCAGGAATCTCCTTCTACACTGCAACTAGCTGCTTTTTGTCTGATGTCCTGTTCTCTTTGAACCAGTAACACCCCTGCAGCAACCCCGCCAACAAGCAGCAGCACGCCAAATATTCCCAATGCAACTTTTTTAAAGCGATTTCTAGTGTCATCTGTGTTTAATATTGGCAACTCGTTAGAGGGAAATTCACCAGTATCTGGGTTGTTCCCTGGAGTGTGAATATTTTCTGTTGCTAATTGTTCAAAAGGGGATGGATTACTGTCATTTTTTTGAGTCGAATCGCTGTCTCCTGAGTTTGAACTACTAAGAGTGGGTAAGTTATGATCCTGCCCAGCAGAACCAGTACCGTTATCGTCCATATTAACTCACATTATTTAATACTTGAGCTGCTGGAGTCAATTGTTAAAAGATTAACAATACCGCACCAAGTAGAAGCAGGATTGCTGCACCCCCTCCAACCAGTACTGGTCCACCAACTCCAGCATCAGGAAGAGATGCGATTGTTGTCGGCGTTGAACTTGGTTGTGTAGTCGATGTTGGCGTAGGTGTTGGACTACTTGTCGGAGTTGTCGTTGGACTCGATGTTGGCGTAGGTGTTGGAGTAGCTGTGGGCGACTCCGTCGGGGTTGGGGTTGCGGTTGGTGAGCTGGTTGGTGACCCCGTTGGCGTAGGTGTAGGACTACTTGTCGGAGTAGGTGTTGGAGTAGAAAGGCTAAACGTCAATAGTGTGCATTCTGTTGTTTGTTGTTCTGCCGCCGCCGGTTCGCTTTCGGGTGCATTTGGCGCAACAGCTTCATTTCTCAATTGATACAATCTAACGGCCGTAAAAATAGCAATACCAGCCAAAACCACAGTTGCCATTGTGATGACAATCGTTACTGGATTCTTTTTAATAAAATTTTTCATATTATAGCCACTTATTTTCTTCTTTGTGATGGATTTGAGCTTTAATTGTGAATTGTGTTACTCCATCAGGAATTGTATATTCGTCATAGATTTCTTGAGTACCAGACTTTTTACTACTAACTTCTGGTCGTTGAACTCCATTTATTGTGAATTGGGCCTTATCAAAACTTCCACTGCTTGCTCCCCCTGAAACAGCAACTTTAATTTGATCTCCCGCGGAAAGTGATTTTAGTTGCCCTGAAGTGAGTAAGTTGAAATCTTTGTCGTATACCTTAACGTTGTTACATTGTAATGTAACTTTTTCCGATAGCTTTTCGATGCCAATACAAACCGGGTGGATACTGTTTACGCTATTGCTGTTTTGCCAATCAGCGTGGATGGCAGTTATTCCAGTTACGTTTTCGTTGAATGTGATACTGCCATTAACAACACTGGTTATCACTTGATCTTGGTCTGGCAAATCCGGTGTTTTACCTGACTGTGCAATCTCGGCATTGCTTGCATTGTAGAATTTTACATAATAACTTTCATTGGGTTGTGAGTCTGCACCAGGGTGCCCTAGATCCGCAGCAACTAAAGTGATTTTGTATTCTCCTGGAAGAATATTTGATGGTATAGGTCCGATCGTTCCTTCTTTGTCACCACGAACTCCATATCCACCAAATGAATAAACTTGAAGAGTATCGGTTGCAGTAATTGGACAAGTTACATCGTGAGGAGTCCTTGTTGCTCCGCTTTCTATGTCTTGATTTTGCCTAACAAGGTACAAGCCAACACCCAATCCTGCAACCAAAACGGCCAATCCCACCACACCAATAGCTACTTTTTTAATCGGAAATTTGGATTTAGTGGCGTTAACTGTTGAAAACTCTTGGTCTAGATTAGGCTGTTCCATTATTCATTATAACTACAAAGCAACTAATATTGCACCGACAACTAAAAGTATTCCGGCTGATATTCCTATGAGGGTTGGTGTTCCGATTCCGGCGTCAGGAAGAGGAGCTGGCGTTGGGCTTTTTGTGGGGGTGGGTGTCGGGCTTGGTGATGATGTAGGGCTTGCAGTTACAGTCGGGCTTGGTGATGGCGATTTGGTTGGTTTCGGTGTTGGGCTAGGAGTTGGTGATGGTGTAGCTGTCGAACCAGAAGGTGTGGATTCAAAGGCTGGCTCGTCGCTTGACGCTTCAACTGTGAATGTTCGAACTAAAGTTCTTAGTATTCCGTCCGAGTCTACCCAGTTAATAGTAACTGTATGTTCCCCTTCTTCAAGACCGGATGGTGGGCTCCAACGCCAATCACCGGTACTGTCAGTGTAGAACTGGTCGCTATAAGGATTATCAGATTCAACTGTAATTGTAATTTGAGATCCACTCGGTCCTTCTCCAAAAAACTCAGGTAAATCTGTGAATATTACTTCACCATTATCAATACTTTCCAACGTTACGTCACTGGCTGTAACTGTTGTTTTTGTATCATCATTTACTACAAACCTATTAACGCCGCCACTGGTTGCGACTGGTGTAGTGGTTGGTTCCACGGTGCCTCCAGGCAAATTAATATTTGCTTCTGGATTATCTGAAGAGGTAGTTACGGTTGTGTTTCTAAAGTCATAGCTTTCTCCAAGCGTGATATCGGGAGCTGGATTTGCGGTCGTTTGATATGTTTGAGCAGTTGCAATCCCAAGACTTCCTCCTTGAACAAAAACTTCCAATAAAGTCTTGTCGGATGTGAGTGAAGCATGGTCTGTTAATGTTGAATTTCGTGCAATTGAAAGCGGGATTACCCATGTTCCGTTTGCTGATGTTTGGGTTGAGATTGGAGCCACACCACCAGCTGAAAGATAAACCAATACTCCTGATGCGGGTGTGCCTATGTCAGTTAAAATTTTACCTGACATAACTGATGTGTTGGTTGAAGGTAAAAGTTTTGGCCCAGTTTGTATCTGCCAAGGAATGCCACTATTGTCGAACCTGCTTCCGTTGGAATTTATTTTGAACGAATACGTTGTGCTAGGTTTCAAATTGCGAAGGGTAATATAATGAACCGTAGACTCTTCATTAACCCCCTCACTTTGTGTTTGTGTAGTATCTTTATTTTCTCCCCATTCTAAATATCCAATGGTTGCTCTATCAGTAATCCAAGAGACGGCAAATGAAGTATCATCTACATTTGTAACACGAATATCCTGTGGAGAGACATCTGGATCGGCACCAATCCCAAAAAGTTGGCGTTGATTAACCAAGAAAACTCCGGCAGCAACCCCGACAACTAAAAGCACGATTGCGATTAAAGTTGGAATTTTATTTTTCTTTATCATTCATTATATCCCTTCTAGATTTCCTCCGTCTGTGGCAACAATCTCCTCCTCTGGGGGTAATCCTACCTCTTCTATAGGTGTTGCCTCAGGTGTTGGTGTGACAATCGATGTGTCACCAATTTCAGTATCTTCAAGGTATATTTTATTTTGTAGCCTATCTAAAGCATCCACGTCAAGGCTGGGTGTGATTGGTTCTAGAATATTTGGTGCAACAGGTGGAGCTGGTTTTACGGTGAGCGCTCGATAGACATCAAATATTATCCAGATCACTACAGTGATCACAGATGAGTAAGCAATTACTACTATGAATGGCGTCTTTTTTCTTTTATTCATAAATTCTTAGGTTGGAATGGGACTGTGCCTGTTATTGTTAGCAATATCCTCGCTTGGTCTGCATCAACTTCTGATACGGTAAAACCCGTTGTTTCAAAAATGAATGGCCGCCTTAATTTTTCAAGCTGATCTATAAAACTAGCCAACTGGACATAATCACCAGTTAGCGTGAGCGACATGGCAAAAGTACTGACGTCTAATGGGTTCGCGTCAACCGTTTTTTCTTCATCTACTGCTGTTGAGCTAACTTGAGAAGTTAGCTTTACCTTGTCCATTTCCATGTCGACAAGTTGTACTTGATTGTTATTGATCAGCCCCTCAAGTTGCCTGACGTAAGTGTGAGGGGTTGGTTCGTCTGGAATTGCAGTTGCTAATAATATAATTCTACTAGCTTCTTCTGAATATACTGTTTTTGCCTTACCAAGATCATTAATTTTTTTATTCAGTTTGTCCAAAGTATCTTGTTTTGACTGAATTTCAGTATTTAATTCTGCAATTGTTGTTAGTGTTGGCCTGATTGCAAAAGCACCAAAAATGGCAATAGTAAAAAGAGAAAGTAAAAGCTCAGTATAAGCACGGACATCTTGCCTATTGCGATAAAGATTGCCAACTTCGTGAAGGTATCTTCTATAAATTGAATAATTAGAATTCCATCTAGCCGCCATTTCCGTCCTCCGTTTCTACTGGTGCGAGCCCTGCGATAGATGTTTTTAGAGTAAAACTGATTAGTGGATTGTCTGAGTTAGATTCAATATTTGTTAATAGTATGTCTGTGAAAATATCAGCACCAGCTAAATTAGCTATATATTGAGAAATCGATTCTTCTGCTGGGCTTGCTCCTTTGATTTCTACGTTAAACCCGTTTACAGATAGACCAGTCAATTGAGTATCAGCTGGAAGCCTTGAAGTAATTTGTTTAACTACTGGCAACACATCGTCGTCATCTTTTGATATTTCAGAGTAAACATTCAATTTCTTTTGGGTTGAGCGGAATTCTTGTTCAAAAGTAGAATCGGCCGCGATTATATTTGCCCGATTTTTGATGTCATCATCAAGATTTGAGTTTCTTGTATCTAGCCAAAATCTTGAAGCGAAGCCTCCGATTACTACAATTTCAACCACAATCACAATTGCCCGAAAAGAAGACAGGACCCATTTGAATATTCTTCCGAAAGTTGAAGACTCGAAATCGTCTTGTGGGAGCAAATTGATTAAAGATAGTTTCTTTTTCTTTTGAGCAGCCATTTTGGGCAATAAAAGCTTAAGCTTTATCTTATCACAGGGGAAGGGTGTGTTTGAAGGTTATTTTTTAATTTTTGAAAGTCTAGATTTAATTCGCGCGGCCTTGTTTTTATGAAATATACCCTTTTTCGCAGCACGATCAACTAAGGAAACTGCTTTACTAATACTTGTTTCCTTTTTATCTTTTTTTGCCATACGGATGGCTACCTCAACATCCGTTTTGATTTTGGTGTTGATGGCGGTTTTTCGTTTTGATACTCTGAGTGCTCGTTTTGCGGTTTTAGTTACAGGCATTTTTATTTTTCTGGTGGTGAGTATACTTTATGCGCGTTAAAATATCAATAAGTCATGAGAAAAATATTAAACAAAAGCAGAGATCTATTTATCTCGCCACAGAATTCAATACTATCTGCGGCCTCGGTGATAATGGTAATGATTGTTGCGGCAAGGATCTTTGGTCTTGTTAGGCTTAGAGTTTTGGCTCATTTTTTTGTAGACGAAGATTTATCACTCTTTTTTGCAGCATTCAGATTGCCCGATCTGATTTTCGAAGTATTAACACTGGGAGCCTTGTCTTCGGCTTTCATTCCGGTTTTCACCAAAATTTACAAAAAAGATGAGGCTGAGGCCTGGGATACTGCAGCACGAGTTGTCAATCTGGGGTTAATTGTTTTTGCAGTTTTTGCCCTTTTATTTGGATTGTTCGCACATAATCTATATGCTTTAATTGCTCCGGGGTATTCTATTGAACAAAGAGAACAGATTGCCTATTTGGCTAGAGTACTTTTTGCGGCTCAGGGATTTTTTGTTGTGAGCTATGCTTTAACCGGAGTATTAGAATCCCTGAGGCGTTTTTTGATACCAGCCTTTGCTCCTCTTTTTTATAATCTTGGGATAATAATTGGGACCTATTTATTTGCTGATCAATTTGGGCTTCTTGCCCCAGCTTTAGGTGTAATCATTGGCGCACTTGCTCATTTTCTGATTCAACTTCCCTTCGCATATAGATTAGGATTTAGATTTGCTTTGGTGCTAAGACCAACTTCTGGAATTAAGAAGATTGGAAAGTTAGCTCTTCCGAGAATAATTGAACTTTCATTTTTGCAATTAACCAAAATTTCAGAGTTGTTCCTGTCTTCGCTTATTTCAACAGCTGCTTACACTTATTATAATTTTGCATATTCAGCACAAGCTTTACCGGTCGGATTGTTTGGTTTGTCGATGGCAAAAGCTGCACTTCCGACCCTAACTGCACAATCTGACGATCCAAAGAAATTCAAAAAAACATTATTGTCCACTCTGTATCAGGTTATATTTTTGATAATCCCGGTGACCACAATGCTAATAGTATTAAGGATTCCAGTGGTGAGGCTCTTGTTTGGTACAGATATTTTTGATTGGCCTGCTACGGTTCAAACAGGGTTGGTATTATCGGCGTTTGCAATAGGCGTTCCGTTTCAAGCCGCAACTCTGGTTTTGACTAGAGCTTTTTATGCGCTTCATGACACAAGCACTCCGGTTAAGGTTTCTCTTACTGGTGGTGCAATTAGTATTTTAACTTCGTTTACTTTAATTTTAGGATTACATTATCCGACTTGGGGCCTAGCATTAGGTTATGCTTTAGGGACTACTTTTCAGGCAATCTCACTTTTCTTTTTATTGAGCAAACGCTTAAATGGAAAAACCTTGTTTGCAGTCGGCCCAATTTTAAAGAATTTATTTGCTTCCATTGTGGCAGGATTGTCAATGTTTTTATTCTTGAAATTTTTTGACAGGTCAGTTTGGGTTAAGCGTTTATCTTTCTTAAGCAATCTTGAGGCTACTAAAAATCTTAATTTTGAAAATTTTGTCTTAGACACTCGCTATACTGGTAATTTAATAATTTTGACCGCAATGACTGCGTTTTTGGGTTTGGTTATTTACGTAATAATAAGTTTTTTAATGGGAAGCGAGGAATTATTCGCATTTATTAGATTAATAAAAAGAAGAAGGCTATCTCCTCCTCCGGCCAAGGAACAAGAAACCGTTATCCCAACTCCATCGGACGGAACTCAGGTGTAATAATTGCCAGTATTGACACTCATTAGCACTCGTGTTACAGTTCTGCTAATTATGGCTGCTGAAGGTTTAACCGCAAGACAGACTCAAATTTTAAAGGCCCTTATTGATGAATATATCGATACTGCCGAGCCTGTTGGCTCACTTGCTTTAGAAAAAAAATACAACCTTGGTGTTTCCCCGGCCACAATTCGAAATGAAATGGTCAATTTAACCGAGCTTGGTTATTTGAGACAACCTCATACTTCAGCTGGTCGCATACCCTCTCCACTTGCTATGAAGTTTTATATCAATCAATTAATGGAAGAGAATCAAATTAGTTTGGTTGATGAAGTTAAGGCAAAAGAAAAAGCAAGATCAGTTCAAGACAATTTTGACCAATTGATGCACTACGCAACGGAAACTTTAGCCCATAAAACCGGATATTTTTCTGTAGGTGCGACTGACGACGGAAGGATTTGGAGCCATGGTCATGCTTCGGTTTTTAATAATCCAGAATTTTATAATTATCAAGTCTGCAAGAGCTTGTTTTCAATTCTTGATCAAAACAAAAGAATTGAAGAGTTATTCTTTCAAAGACTGACCGGAATGAGCCCGATTGAAGTATTATTTGGAGAAGAATTGGGTTGGGAATTTTTTGAACCAGTCGGAGTCGTAGCGGCGAGGTTTAATGATGGAAAACATCAAGGTGCTATTGCCATTTTTGGCCCATATAGACTCGATTACGCGTCAGTTATCCCTATGGTCAGATATTTTGGAAACTTGATTCAAGAATTCGCCCACTCCTAAATAAATTTTTCAAAATGGCAAAAAAATCTGACCTTTTAAAAGAACAATTAGCTAGATCCCTAGCGGATTACGATAATTTAAAACGAAGAACCGAAGCGGAGCGAGAGTTCGCTGATGAAAAAGCCAAAACAAGAATTATCAATAGACTCTTGCCTGTTTTTGACATGCTCTTTGATGTTCAATCTCATATGAATGACGCTGGCTTAGCGCTCACAATTAAAGAGCTTAAAGATATTTTAAAAGAAGAAGGCGTTGTTGAAATTGAGGCTAAAGAGGGTGACAAATTTGATGAAAATCTACATGAAGCAGTAGAGGTTGTTCCGAACGAAAAGAACAAAGGCAAAATTTCCAAAGTTGTTCTAACTGGTTGGAGATTAACAGATGGCCCTGTGATCAGGCACTCAAAAGTGGTGGTAAACAATTAAAATTGGCACTTGACACCTGAGAGTGATAAATTATTATAAATAGGTATTAAATAAATATGGGAAAAATAATTGGAATTGATTTAGGTACCACAAATTCGGTTGTTGCCGTCATGGAAGGCGGACAGCCAAAAGTTATTCCTGCAACAGACACAGGCAGGAACATTACTCCTTCAGTTGTTGAGCCAGTCAAAGGGTTGGTTGGCGACGTGGCAAAACGTCAGATGATTTTAAATCCAAAAGAAACTATTCATTCAGTTAAGCGTTTGATGGGTCGCCGCGCAAACGCCAAGGAAGTTGAAAAGACCAAAAAGATGGTCAGCTACGAAATTAAATCCGGTAAGGATGGCATGGCTGTTGTCGAAGTTGGCGGTAAAACTTACACTCCTCAAGAGATTTCCTCTAGGGTTCTAATGAAGCTTAAAAAAGATGCAGAAAGCCATTTGGGAGAATCAGTTGATCAAGCAGTTATTACGGTTCCTGCATATTTTGATGATTCTCAAAGACAAGCCACAAAGCAAGCCGGTGAAATTGCAGGTCTAAAAGTTGAGCGTATCATTAATGAGCCAACAGCGGCTGCACTCGCTTATGGACTCGACAAAAAGAATAACGAAAAGATCGCGGTTTACGATCTTGGTGGTGGAACTTTTGATATCTCAATTCTTGAAATTGGGGATGGAGTTTTTGAAGTAAAAGCCACAAATGGTGACACGCATCTTGGTGGTGATGATTTTGATGAGAGAATAGTTGACTACATTGCAGAGGAATTTAAAAAAGAAAATTCCGTTGACTTGAGACTTGATAAGCAAGCTCTTCAAAGGCTTCGTGATGCCGCAGAAAAAGCCAAGATTGAATTGTCTGCTGCTTCGGAAGTCGAAATTAATCAGCCTTACATCACCCAAAAGGACTCTCAGCCCTTGCATTTATCAATGAAATTGACCAGAGCAAAATATGAGGGCTTAGTAGAGGACTTGATCAAAAGAACAATGGATCCTGTACGCGAGTGCTTGAAAGACGCAAAACTTGAAGCAAAAGACATAGACGAAGTAATTATGGTCGGTGGAATGACAAGAATGCCAAAAGTTATCGAAGAAGTCAAAGAGCTTTTTGGAAAAGAACCGCACAAAGGCGTAAACCCAGATGAAGTTGTAGCAGTTGGAGCTGCGATTCAAGGTGGGGTTTTGGGTGGGGAAGTTAAAGACATACTTCTTTTGGACGTTACACCATTAACATTGGCCATCGAGACTTTGGGTGGAGTTGCTACCCCAATGATTGCCAGAAACACAACAATCCCTGCAAGTAAAACCGAAGTTTTTTCAACTGCAGCTAACAATCAAACTCAGGTTGAGATTCATGTTTCCCAGGGTGAGCGCCCAATGGCCGCTGACAACAAGGATTTAGGTAGGTTTGTATTAAGCGGAATTCCACCAGCTCCAAGGGGTGTCCCGCAAATCGAAGTTGCTTTTGATATTGATTCAAATGGAATCTTGAAAGTAACTGCAGAGGATAAAGCCACAGGCAAAAAACAAGATATTACGATAACAGGAGCAGTCGGATTAAGTGACGACGAGGTTGAAAGAATGCAAAAAGAAGCGGAGGAGCATAAAGAAGCTGATCAAAAGAAGGCGGAGACAATTGAATCTAAAAATAAAGCGGACAGTTTGGTAGTGGCAGCTGAGAAAGCAATCCAGGAAGGTGGAGACAAAATCCCGGAAGACGTTAAAAAACCGGTTGAAGAGAAAATCGAAAAAGTTAAAGAGTTACTAAAAGAAGATGAACCAAACAAAGAGGCATTGGACGCAGCCACTGAAGACTTGAGCCAAGAAATCCAAAAGATCGGCCAGGCAATGTACCAGAATCAACCCCAGTCCGAATCAAAAGGAGAAGAAACAAGCGAAGCGCAGTCCTCCGAAGCCAACGGCGAAGGGGGAGAGGAGTCTCCAAAATCTTCAGATGGAGATGTCGAAGAAGGCGAAGTGGTAGAATAACCTCATGCCAGAGCGGAAGGTGGTTTGGCCAATTTCGGAATTAGAAAAATCTCATTTTTATGAACCTGGAAATAGGTGGGTGGATAAACTTCAGGAAATCTTTGGCGAACTAGATGAGATAAAAACACTAGATGCAACTCAGGGTGTTTTATCCGATCGAGTTTGCCATACCTTCGACAATTTGAGCGTGCTAGAAATTGAGCGTGGTGGTGATGTGATTAATAATAGAAATTTTAGAGTCTATTGCACTGTTTATGGTTCTGAAATTAAATATTTTGATTTGGTAACAGTTTCTACCATTGAGTTTGACCGAGAACAAGAATGTGTGTGGTTTATCAGCGAGAAAGAAGAAAAGGGAATTGTTGTTTCTTCAGATGGAGAAATGGATTGGTTTGAACCATGATTTGATATACTTCATTTGTACTTTTTGTGTATGCCCAGTTTCTTTTAGGAGGTAAAGGTGATTGATAATTACGAGATTCTTAAGGAGAACGTTTTGTCTGCTTTAGCAGAATTTGATTCTCCACCGTTACTATCTGAATTACACACAAAAGCTTTTGACAAATGTGGTCATCTTGAAATTAGAGAAGGTGACACTATGCGAGTAATTTTTGATCTTTTTGAATCAGATGTCTTGGAAGTTATCTCTTGCGCAGATGGTAGGAGAATTAAGACAAGACAGGTATTGTGATAGTTGTGTCGTACCCACATGGTGAAAGTTGCTGTGTGGGCTTTTTTTAGCACTCCGGTAAATTGACTGCTTAACAAAAACTCTACATGCTGTTAAAATTATCCTCATGGCAAATGGAAAAGCTGATTTTTATGATGTTTTGGGTGTAAATAAAAGCGCAAGCGCTGATGAGCTTAAAAAAGCATATCGCAAGCAAGCTTTGGAATGGCACCCGGATAAACACAAAGACAACAAGGAGGCCGCTGAGAAGCGCTTCAAAGAAATTAACGAAGCTTATCAAGTACTATCTGATCCACAAAAAAGAAAAGCCTATGACCAGTTTGGACACCAAGCCTTCTCCCCTGGTGGAGCGGGGAGAGCTGGCGGTCCATTCAGTGGGCAACAACAAGGTGGGCCATTTAGATACACCTACACAACTCAAGGTAATCCGGGTCAGGGGTTTGGAAATTTTGATTTTGGTGATCCATTTGATATTTTTGAGCAGTTTTTCGGGGGTGGAGGCTCCCCTTTCCGTCAACAAAGAATGCCTCGCTACTCTATTGATATAGATTTTATGGAAGCTGTGAATGGTGTTGAGAAACAAGTCTCTATTGGTGGCAAAAAGCACAAAATTAAAATTCCTCCCGGGGTTGATGATGGAAGTAGAATCAGATTTGATAATTTTATTCTTTCAATTAATGTTCGCCCGCATAAAATTTTTGAGCGGGATGGCGCTGATATTTACATCAAAAAAGAAATCCCCTTTACGCTCGCCGCCTTGGGAGGAGAGATTGAAGTTCCTACTCTTGATGACGATGTGACAATTAAAGTACGAGCTGGGACGCAGTCTGGAACAATGGTGCGGCTTCGTGGACGTGGAATTACAAAGCTTCGTGGACGTGGATTTGGGGATGAATATGTGAGGCTTATTGTTACCGTTCCAAAACGGTTAAGCAGGTCTCAAAAAAGTTTAATTCGTGAGCTAGAAGAAGAGGGGTTGTAGTTTTTGGTCTACGAACCCCTGTTTGTTTTATTTGTGGTAGAATTTTCTGTACAATCGGCGGGCAATACAGCCGCAAGATGCAATCGTTGCGAATGCCATTAGCAGTGAAATCCAAGCACAACAGGCAAGGTTGCCTTCATCGTAATCACTCATCTTCTAAACCTCCTGAAAAAATTTAGAAAATCCTGCCAGATTACCTGCAGAGGTGATTCTGCGGCTTTTTGTCTTTCCTGGACATCTCTCTTTCTGATATTTTGTACGGTCGGCTTTTGCGATTCTCTCTGTTGTCGCAACATTTCTGCCTGTGCCCGTATATCCGGTGTCGTCTTTGCGGAGCTTGCCGCCCGCTTCGCATCATCACTTAACATCTCTGCCCTCTTTCTTGGATCTTGAGACATTTTTAACATTCTCCAAAAATTTTAAATTGCGATAGCTAATTATAGCTCAAAAAGTGATATACTACTATGGGTTTGAGGGGTGAGCAAGAAAAGGAGGTTTTGCATGGAAGTGTTGCTCTATTTTAATTCAGAAATGTGTATAACCAGGGTTGAGTCAGATAATCCTGAACACCATAAGTTTGTAGGAAAAAGTATTATCGCGATAGCCTGTCAAATGACTGGTGAAGGTTATGAGTTAAAATACGACACTGGTAGTCTGGTTTGTTTTCACGATGTTCATAAGCCGGATAAAGGTGATTGGTTGTAATTTTCATAAAAGAGGGTAAACCCAAATCTATTTTTTTACCCCTCACCCTCTTTTTTATATTCTTCAGGGATTTGAAGCTCAGGAAAAGGCTTATCTGGATCGTAATTTTCTGGAGGGTCAATTTTTTGATCGATTGGGTGAGAGACATAAAATTCTGGTAAATTTTTCCAGATCCTATCTAACAAAAGGCCGAATTCTTGCCATTGTTGGGAAACATCATATCCTTCTTCACCTAACCTTACCAAGCCTTTGTATAGTCTGTAGTATTTGCCAGCAGGTTTATAAAAATTACCGTTTTCTCCATACATATCTTCCCAGCCATCTGTATAAAACCAATCCAACACTTCCTCTGGATCGCTATCCTCGGTTTTCCCTTCCTCAACTACAGTTTCTATCATTTCGGTAAAACCCTCCAGATTATTCATCCAAGATTGAAGTGTTGAATTTTCTTCAGAATCCCCTAAATATTCTGACATTGGTTTTGTAATATCAATACTTTTTAGTGTTTCCTTCATTTTTATTGAATTCTATTCGGGCGCATACGTTTTCCAACTGTGGTGAGCCCAGACAAATTGCGTGCAATACTCATTCTCTCTCGTATATATGCTGTTACCACGTAAGATGGTGGTGGCGGATTATGTTGCTTCTTTCTAGGTCTGTCTCGCACAACTATAAATAACTCAGTATTGGGGCAATAGACGTACAAGTCTTCCTTGTCGCTTCTAAATTGCATTACCTTTTGGTTGTCCGTCTCAGTTGTAAATTTATTAAACTCTTGTAAGGCGATATCGAAATTCGGGATATTTAATCGCGTTAAATCATCAGCGTGTCCCTCCCAGATATGATCTTTTCTGCTTTCACCTCTGTAAACCAAATTTTCGTAAAATTCTGGATCGGTTGAAATTGGTGTTGGTTGGATTTCCATATTTTCCTTTGCTTGTTCTAATATTAAATCTGGATTAAAAGCTTCTTGGTTATTACCTTCAAGACTTTCTGACATTTATATTATTTTAGGGTAAATGAATTGACTTATCTAGTTAAAAATCGTAAAATATGTAAAGTTAAGTAAAGCTGATGGTGGGACGTGTCCCGCCTTTTTTGTATTTTAAATAATATGGCAGGTACTCAAAAAAGAACAGAATTTAATCAAGCTCTCA
>Ga0066639_10002907_pt1 | contig 14890 bp, 7 predicted proteins | sample CryGeyCG2114_010_2_FD_59504 | JGI IMG/M metagenome (GOLD analysis project Ga0066639, IMG submission 59504) | Groundwater microbial communities from aquifer - Crystal Geyser CG10_big_fil_rev_8/21/14_0.10 | ecosystem: Environmental > Aquatic > Deep subsurface > Groundwater | place: USA: Utah...
GATGGCCAAGCCTCCGCTGACCGACGAAAAAGTCAAGCCACCGAAGAGCTAAAAGATCAAGCAAAAGAAAAGGCAGGCGAGGTGGCCAAAACGGGCGCCAAGAAAGTCGCTGAAACGACCGCCAAAACAGCTAAAGAGGGCGCCAAACTGGCCAAAGCGGCCGTTAAAGTTGGTATGCAAGTCGGCCGAGCAGTCGTAGCTTTTCTCATCGCCAATTGGTATTGGATTTTAGGCGGAATCCTTATTATCGCCCTACTCGTTGGTTTGGGCGCGGGTATTTCAAAACTTTTCGGGGGTGGAGCAAGAGGTGGAACCATCTCACAGCCGGCTGATCCGAGCAACCCAGCCGTCAAAGAAGCCATTGAGCGATTGGCTACCTTGGCTGGTGACGAAAACATTAGACGCATTGCTTCTGCAAAGGAGTTGGAAGAGAGTGGGCTATTAGAGTGGCTAGAAAAACTGGAAGACGAAATTGAAGGCAAGCCCAACGCTCAAACTATTATCTCGGGCCCCTTAGCCAACGCCAAAACCCTCGCTCAAGAGATTTTAGGGGGCGCGAACGACGTGGAAGTCAAGTTGCAATCCTTATTTAAAAATCTGGATGAAATAATTAATTTAGCCCTGGGAGTTAATGTAGATTCCGCCAAAGCGATTGCGGACAAAGCCATTGCCACCGCCTCACAAGCAGGTAGTTGGACAGGCACCACTAATGACGATAAAAGTAATACTCAAAAACCTCTACGAGACGGGAGTAACGTTGTTGGTGGTAAAAGAGGTTGTGACGCCAGCGGATTCATCTCTTACTTGGTTAGAGGTGACAATAGTAACTGCATACTCTGTATCACGCCGAACGCCAAAGATTTGCCTAGCGCTTACTCCTCTTTCTTGAAGCCCAGTCGGGTGGCGGAAGATTTTCAACTAGATTCTTTGCTAGATGGCGACATTATTATTACCACCAAAGTGATTAACGGAGAGACAAACTACGGCGTTTTCGTCTTTTCTAATAGTCAGAAAAAGGTTTACTACTGCAGTTCGCAAAACGGACCAACCAGCGCGGATGAATCTGTCTTGTTGGAAGATGGCCGACAATTATCTCAAATATTAAGATTTAACCGACCGAAAATTGATTCAAGCAGTGAAACGAACAATGAAAATTAATCCGTTTAGAAAATTTGTTGTTTACGCCGTCTTATCTTCGTTGACTTTGATTATGCCTCTGAGTAGCTTGACTGTTTTCGCTCAAACTGACCCTGACGCAGTTGAACCTGAAGACCTAGGAGAAGAAGAGCTGGTGTCGGGTTTGCAGTATCCGAAAGTTGAACCCTCTGCCTTGCCCGCCATTCCCACCACGAGCGATTTGGAAGCCCCCTTGACCCGAACATTTATTAGCAACAGCAGTGACGATATTGTTTACACGCCAGATGAAGCTACGCCCGCTAGCGCCAGCACCTCCGCCCTATCAGTGGTAATAGATAACAACTTTTTAGCTGCCTACGACGATGAAGGAGTGGTCTTTTTGAATGACGCCGAACTGCAAGCCCGCTATGACAGCTTTGAAGAGAGCAATGAAGAACAACCGACCAGCCAAACAGACACCCGCGCTTTCGCGCAAATACAATCATTTACACCCTTGGATGAACACGCGGACGGTACCGATGCCGACCAATTCCCCCCAGAAAATAGCCAAGACCCAGCACTTTTGGGTAGTGGTGGCAAAACCAGAGAAGACAAACCGAGGATTGAGGGGATAGAAGTTGGCGAACCTGGCGATGGCTTGGGCGATGAGACTGGTAGCGATTTAGATGACACGGGTAACGACGGTAGCCTGCCAAGCAGCGTGGCTAAAACAACAGCAGAAGAAGAAGGTCAACGGTTCATTAAAAAGGCCTTCCCCAACCTCGCACGAGCCAATTTAGAATTGCAAGAACGACTCAACCCCCTAACCACCTTTGAGCGTCGCTTAGTCTTCAAGCATAGTAAAGATTTAGTCGCCATCACAGGTGAAAACAACGGCGACTGTGCTAACTGGAATATTCAGCAAGACAACGAATTCATCAACGGCCCCAGAAATGAAGACCAATACTGCGATCCTCCTCGGGTTGATGTGCGCGTCATTTTAGCTCTAGACTACTTACTCAAACCACGCAGTCAGGGCGGAGCAGGCCGAGAGTTTTTAAAGATTGAGACATTAACTCAGTTTGGTGAAAAAGGCAAAGAGGAGCAGAACCGACCGGAGCCAATTTTGAATGACAACGGAGACGGAGAGTTTCAGCCAAATACGGAAGAAGAATTCATTGACACCAACGGCAACGGTAAATGGGACCGAAACTTAGAGAGCACCGTCAGCCCACACTACATTGACCTAACCAGCCGAGACTTTAGAACGAGAGAGCTCAACGGACGACAGGTGCCTCTCGCCTTCAACAAAGCCTCACATGCTGTTTCTCAAGCTATAGACATCTCTGAAATTGATCGCATTCGCACCACCACCCGCATTCGTAAAACAGGCTTATTCGGCAGTTCAAATAACTTCAAGTTTCAAAAACCCGTTAACATAAAGGTTGCTTGGCAGTCTGACGACGGTATCGCCGCGGAGCCCCTGCCCGATATCGCCATCCACGAACTTCTGCAAGACCTCTCTTTCAACAGCATCTTTGAACTGCTTGATTCAGAAGAAATTTTAGGAGAATTCAACTTTGAAGGACGCACCCTAGATAGTCTGAGCACAGAAGACTTGGCCAAGTTTGTCGGTGGACAGTTACTCGGTACTCTGCTTGACGGGCAAAACATCTCTCAGTTTAATTTCGGCGACACCCTCAAAGATTTCGGCGCCATTGTACTAGGAGGTGCGCTTAACGTTGACCCACAAGCCATTAAAGAAGCTAAATCTTTAGCAGACATTGAAGAGTTTAGTGGTCGTCAGTCTGTCGCCAAAGAGATCGGTTTAGACCGAATGCCCGAAGGAAACAACCAAGACGAACTTTTAATTAACATCGGCAAGCAAAGGTTGGCTGATCTACTTGGGGTAAAAGGATACGTTTTTGATAATTACGGTTCCGTGACTGAGTTTAAAGAGAGACTCGGCTGGGGCTTAATAGAAGAGAGATTACCCGTGCCAGAGAAATCCTTCTCGTCTAATAACATTAATGATGTCAAAAATGCGGTCGGCGAATCTCGCTTCAATGCCGTTTTTGATGCTCGTAACGCGGAAATAATTGATGAGAGATTGCGCTTACCCACCAACACCGCCTTACGTTTTATTAATTCAGGCAACGTCGCTGAATTTAAAAACGCCGTCGGCCAAAAAGTTTGGGATTCTCAACTCGGTCTGTACAGTGTGGAATCAAGTAATCCTCAAGCTGACTATATGCCTATTGACCCACTCTACATTGCCAACCAGTTATCTAGCGGAGTAAATGGTGGGGGCGCGGGTCAAACAGGCACCCTAACTTTGGTCAGTCAGTATTTGCGCGACGCTGGTCGGGGTGACATGGCCGATACTGTGCAAAGATTAGCTGGGCAAATTCAACAGAAAGGAGGTCAAGCCAACGCGGGCATCACTAATATTAGAGGTGGAAATAATGCTAATCCAGAGAACAACCGTAATGCTCGTAACAGTTTCTTAAGCGCTGTCAGCTCAGATATTAGTGAGTTAGAGGCGGTTAAAAATAGCATCGAACTGGCCATTGCTTCAATTAATGTCTCCGACAACTTAATAGTCCCCACAAACAATTTAACCAGAGAAAATCAAGACCGAGTAGCCCAATACAACGCCGCCTTCAACCTACTGAGCGAATCACTACAAACTCTTTACGACTACCGTGACTACAATCAAAACCCAGATGGCACCTCTCAACAAAGAGATCGGGTCTTCAGTCTGCCCGCCGGCACTATGTACTCAATTATTGGAGGCAACGCTAACAACGCTTTCAAAACCGCCGGTATCTGGTATCTGTCTGACACCTTGCCTCAAAACGATCAGGAAGAATTCCGCAACGCCGTTAACAACAACGATCAATTCATTCCTTCCAGTCCAACAGACAACTTATATGCAGACATCTTTCTTAGTGATAAGCCAGCGCATGAATTCAGAAGGATTGGTCGCCGAGTCTTAATTGAACAGGTACAAGATAGTCCGGAATATGAACGATTAGAAGACACAGAATTTGTTTCAGATATCCTTTTTTACACCAACAGGTACCAAACCATATACAACGGTCTGCGCGTCATTGAGCGTCGGGTCAGCGATTTTCCCGCTGGTGTACAAAACGATGTACAAAACATTCTCAATAACAGCAAGAAAACGGTAGCGGGCATGGTGCAGTTGGGCAACAATCTAACAAATATTGAAAGCAGTCGCACGGTAAACACTATTAAAGACGACCTCTTCTCTGTTATTGACCACGTCAGGGACTCTCAAACCATTAACTCCATTAATCAGGTACTGGGCGCCGCATCCGATATTGAACGAGCTGTTTTGGAAATTTTGGAAGGAGATTCCGTCGCCTACAACTCCTTTATTCCCAGCGAGCTTACCCTTGATAATGTAGATGCAGATTTGGGGGCTTTAGGCCAAGTGCCACTTAACCCCCTACGAGCCATTTTTGGCTCTGATGATCTGTTGGTCAGCGCCGGTCAGGATGCTTTAGCGGGAGGTAATATTGAAAACATTTTAGTACATGTCGGTATTCAAAAAGTTTCCGAAATGCTCTCTTTGCCTAAAGAAGCAATGTATCTCTTCTACCAAGGAGACCGCACGGCTGACAACCTTTTTTACTCAATCGGAGTCAGCCGTAGCCATGACCGCAGTCTTGACCGAGAATCCTTAATTGATTTGGGTCGTGCCTATGTGACCTCAAACACCGTCACCTCTTTGGCACAGAAACTGGGAGTCAAAACTCCCGACTGGCTCACCTCTGACGACATTGCCAACTTTATTATTGGGGACCCTGTTAAAACTTTAGTCGGCATGGGAGGGCGCAAACTGGAGCAAACACTAGATTTACCCGCAGACTTTTTCAATCAAGTCATCTACCCTGAAGGAGAAACGGAGGCCCTACGGTCTGAACAAAGACAGCGCACCATTATTAGCGCCACTTTGGGCAAGTTAGATATTGAACTAAACATTCCGGAAGGATTTACTTTGACCTCTAACCCTGTCACCAGCATCGGTCAGGCCAGAATTGAAAGTGTGCTTGGGCTGAATAGAGGTGAATTCAGTGGCACCCGAGAACAAATCTTTAACGGCCCAGCCGAGTTGAACAGCCTCCAAAGAAGAGATTATCAGTTAAGAATAATGTCTGCCTTTGGTATTAAAGTCTCTAAAGAGGCGCAGGAAGTAGCCAGACAGATGCGCGAAATAGAAAAACGGATGCTTCAAATATCACAAGAGATGGGCATATCTCACCTAGATGCGCGTGAAATATTTGCCGAAGAGAACGGCGCTGATAGAGATTTATACTACGATCTAGATGAATATTTTAGCTTAGCAGGTCAGTTTGACAGTCTACTGGCACAATCCGTTTCAACCGCCTTCAACGGCTCTTTAGCTGACAACTATTTCCAAATCAGACTGAACGGAGTTGATCGGCGCATGGGTATTTTGACAGAAGAGAACAACGGTCCAACCAAAAAATGGATTCAGGGAGAAATCAGTACAGAGGCTTTGGTGGGCTTAGCAGGTGAACAGGGCGCTACCGAATTGGGGGGTGACGCTTTCGCCGCCGTTTTAGAGAGGTTGGGGGTTGAGGGTCAGGTTTTTGACAGTTTAATCGCCGACGACTCTAACCGCAATTTCTTAATCTCTTTCTTTAAGCAATCCTCCTATACTCCCGATAATCTATCTCAGGTTTACAGCATCCTTTCATCTGCTTTCAGCTTTGATTTAGATAAAAAGATTGGTTTTGAAGCAGGAACCATTGCGGACTTAATTGCTCAACCGAAAGAAGCAGATGACATTTTAATTGATCAAGGAGTGCGCCTGTTGGCGGGTAAAGCCTTCGGCATTAATATGTCTAACAGCTACGCCAACGACTACGACGGCTCCATAAACGCCAAGCGAGTTATTCAAAGAGTGCTTTTCGGCGCTCTGTACAATGCAGACAGCGATCGTTTTGAGTTGACAGATGTTAACCCTAATCGGGCTATTGTGGCTGGCTTACAAGAATTTAGAGATATCGCCGGCCAATACATACAAGAACAAATTGGCGCAGATATCTGGCCGTACTTCCAAGCGCCCGTCAATGCCGTTTTAGCTATCGCCGATTTGAATATCAATGCCTTGGCCACTAAAGACAACTATGTCGGTTTGGCTAGCGCCGCTGGCACCGCTATAACCCGCGCGCAGGAGGGCGCGGATGCCAACACAGAAACCAACCGCATTACAGGCGCCATTGCTTTCAAATCTCACAGTGCTGCCACCAACGGTGCTAAGGGCACGCCCAAAGAAGTTAAAAAAGCAGTCGCCCTTGCCGCTAAAAACGGGGCGGAAGTCAGCACCACCAACCAGCGCACCACTGAATCCACTAATGAGCAGTTAGCCAAAAACGCCGACGAACAAGCCACCGATCAACCGCTGAATGAAAATGAACCTGATAGCGAAGTAACGCAAACTGGAATCTCCGCCAATTTTGATACGAGCCAGGGATTGACAGAAGCAGATTTGACTGCCGCCCAGAACCGAGCCACCCAAAGTGGCGCCCAGCATAACGCCACCAAGAGCGCCCAGCTGGTTGCTCAAACATCTTTTGAATATATCAGCAAAGAGTTTGGTTACGCCTCTATGGATTTTGGTTTGTCTCAACTACTTAAACAGCCCGGCCTCGTTACCCCCGGACTATCACGCACCCTCTTTGAGGGCACACCCGAAGAACGCACCAACGCCATCGCCTACATCGGCTCCAACGTTTTAGCCCGCCAATTCAGGGCAGACTTAGATAACGAAGGATTAGGCTGGTTAGTTGAACAACAAACCATCTCTGCGGTACTGGAGATGTTTCAGGGCAACAGCGCCAACGTCAACCAACTACTGACCGAACAAGGACTAGCTCGACTTACCAGCTTAGAAGGCAAGCTCTTCAACACGCCGTTATTTAAAGACCTCGGCCTAGCCAACGGCACACTGGCCGGACTGGTCGGCTTCGCTCTCAACGGTAACGACAGCACTTTCTCTATCAGTGGGGTAGAGGTGAAAGGATTATCCGATTTATATAACACAGACTGGCTTTTGGGCCGAGCCTTCGCTTTAGGTGAGAAGTGGCTAGGCATTGAAGCAGGTAAACTGGCCAAAACATATCAACTCTCATATAACTTCTACAAAAGCTACAAAGCCTACAATGACGCCATCAAGCTAAAACAAGGAGCAGAGAAGATCTCCGCGCTGAAGGCGCAAATGGTCAACGCCGCTATTGAATTGGGCATCTACGTCGTTGATCTTGTCTTTGGTAAAGAGATCGCTAAAATTGAGCAATCCTTAGGTTTACCGCCCGGCACCATTACGGGGGCTTTGAGCTTGATTCTGACTGCAGTTATTATTGGCACGGGCCCCATGTTCTGGGCCAGCTTAGCCATCTTTGTACTCGTCACCATTTTTGGCTTTGGTAAAACCAGAATCACCACCGCTTCCACCGCCGACGGTTATTATCCTTTTGTGGGTAAAGCGGGGCAATTCTCTCCACCGTTTGACCCCAATACGGGCAATGTACCGTATTCACAGTGGCCTGCCCCTGAGACCTTGAATACTGTTGGTCAATTAAAGGGCACTTACTTCGGCGAATTTGACCCGACAAATGAATCACAAAAAATACGTGGCTTCAAAGACGCGGCTAGAGGTAAAGTTATTAATTTGGTAGCCGACCTCTTCCGCGGTGAAGAGTACGGTAGCACCACTTACACTGCTCCTTTTTACCCCACTCAGGTCTTAATTCACAAAATTAATGAGGCGCCCGATGAGGACAATCAGGTAGAAACAGTTGAATCCAGCCTCACCAACCGAGATTTGTACCAAGAAGACAAACGTTACGCCGATATCATTTATAGCTTGAATTTGCGCTACTTCCCCGGCGCTTGCAACTCTAATGCTTTTGCCGAACCTGAGAATAATGGAATCTGCACCTCCCCCGATTTCTATAATGTCGTGCATATCGGGTGGTAAAGGGTTGCAAAGAATTTTAAAATAAGCTAGCATTTACTGGTAATGAAATTATCTTTTAAACCTAACAAGCGAAAAAGAGTTCGCACCCACGGCTTTCGCGAGCGCATGAAGAACAAGGGTGGTCGAGCTGTTTTGGCGTCCCGTCGTAAAAAGGGGCGAGTTAAGTTGAGTGTTTCTAATGAAGCCCGAAAATACGTGGCTACCAGAATTAGTTTAAAGAGAGCCCGTCGGGTAAAAGGATTAGGCAAGAGCCAAGTCAAAACACTCGTTAAAGAGCCCGCCAAAGAAGTCGCCTAAGCGAGTCAATAAATAATGCTACCCCGAAAATTTCGACTTAGAAAATCTGTCGATGTTCAGAGGGTGGTTAAGTTTGGCAAGCGCCAAAATACTTCTCACCTACGTCTTTACTGGCAACAACGCACCACTAATAATGACCCCACTCTTAAAAGTCGTTCAACCGTCGTTGTTGGCAAGAAAGTGGCCAAAGGTGCAGTCACTCGTAATCGAATCAAAAGACGAACCCGCGCGGCGCTGAAGAGCATACAGATACCACACAACATTGACTTGGTCATTTTCCCAACTGACAAAGTTTTGACCCTGCCTTTCAAGGTTTTATGCGAAGAGCTAGAAGCCACGATCGGCAAAATAAGATAAGATGAAAAAGCTGTTCTTGGGTCTCATTATTCTCTATCAGCGCACTTTGTCGCCTGACCACGGCTGGTTTAAAAAATTTAATCCGCACGGGTACTGCCGTTTTCATCCTACTTGCAGTCAGTACACCTATACCGCCATAAATCGCTTTGGTATTATGAAAGGAGCCTACTTGGGTAGTAAAAGAATTCTCCGTTGCAACCCTTGGAATAAAGGTGGGGTTGACGAAGTTCCGACCAAATAAATATGTTTAATACACTCATCTACATTCCGTTCTTTAACATTCTGGTTTTTCTTATCGCCATTTTACCTGGCCACAGCTCTGCCTTAGCTATTATTGTCTTTACTTTAATAATTCGCTTTATTCTGTTAATTCCCAACCGACACGCACTGGAGAACCAAAAGAAGATGCAGGTGCTCCAACCTGAAATTGAGAAATTAAAGAAGGAGTATAAAGATAACCAGCAAGAGATGGCCAAGGCCACCATGGAGCTTTATCAGAGCAACAACATTAGCCCTTTCGGCTCTTGCTTACCCATTCTCATTCAACTGCCAATTTTTATTGTTCTTTACAAGGTTCTGCAAGCCGGATTCGGTGAACAAACTCTCTCTCAGCTTTATTCTTTCGTGCCCCGACCCGAATTTATTAATCCCTTTTTGTTCGGCATTGACTTAACCGTCGCTGATACAACCTTAATTCTGCCTATTTTAGCCGCCGGCTTTCAGTTTATTCAAGTACTGGCCACCCTGGCTATCAGCAAAAAAAGAGGGCAGAAGATGCCGGGCATGGGCATTATGTACTTCTTCGTTATTATGACTTTCTTTATTTCGTTGCAAGTGAACGCGGGTGTAGTGCTCTACTGGGTGGTTTCCACCGTATTCGGCATCGTACAACAGGTCTTCGTTAACCGCCACCGCACCGACGTGGTGCACACAGACGAGCTAGCTCTGCCCAAACCCCACAAACACCCCACCAAAGTTTCCGACAACATCGCTCAAGAAGAAAAGAGTTCTAAAAAGGGCATTGAGATTACGGTACGCCGACCGCAAAAGTAATATAAAATCGCTACGCGATTTTAGGTAATATGGAATCCAAAACCAGTAAGCAAGTGACATGGTTTTGGATGATTAATAAAATGTTATTTCGGTCTATTCGTCCTAGCAGAGCGAAGCCGTGGTGAGGCGGAGGCAAAACAACCGGTTCAAATCAATCTGTTTTTTTAGTAGAATGATAAAAATTAACTATCCTTATGAATAACAAATTTGATTGGAAGCTTTTTTGGGCCATTTCGTTGCCCGTGCTGTTTATTATCGCTCTAGCTGGCATCGTTTTGATTCCGAACGCTTTGGCCAAACCAAAATATGACATTCTCTTTTCTGAACTTAATGACTACTCCTACAACCAAACTTACAGTTTGAAAATGATTAACGACAAAATAACCGCTCAGCCGTCTAACCGCTACAATTACAACAATAACAACACCAACTCCTCCAACCTGCCCCCAACCGACTTAACACAGGTCAACGTCAAAAGGTATAGTCAACAAACTAAAAAAGTAGAAACCTTAACCGTTGAACAGGCCAATAAATTGACCCTTTCCGCTGAATCTGAATCGCCTGACGGATTCACTGTCGGTGGCTCCAACTCTTACGGCGGACTCGTCTCCGATGTCTTGGTCGGTGGCTCTTACGACTCCTACAATCAACTCTACTTAATTAAAGGATTAGCTAAGAAGAAAATAGACTTAGGCACCAACAGATACGGCTTTAACTTCCTCGCTTGGGTAATTGAATAATTATGGATAAAAATAGTTTACTGCAAGAAATCAAAAGAGGCTTAGCCGAAGGCACTATTACAAATAACGATCTGCAGGCAGTGACGATCAGCACCACCACTGACAACCGGCCGGCTGAGCAAATTAAAGACCACAGCACCTCGAGCAAACTGACAGACACTTTTTTCTATATTGGCGCCATTTTAATTGCCATGGGTGTTACTACCGTAGTGGGTAGTATGTGGGCCGATTTAAGCTCTTTCTTGAAAGTATTTATTACTTTGGGTGCTGGAATCGTCTCTTTCCTCTCTGCCGTCATGTTAGAGAGCAAAAACTTTAACGTAAAAATCAACAACGCTTTGCACATTATCGCCATCATCACCCTACCCCTTGGTTTAAACGTTCTTTTCATGGAGTTAGGTTCTGACGTCGCCTTACCCTTAATTCAATCCATCATCGCTGTCATTATCTCGGCCATCTATCTACCCTTTTTGGTCACCCGCCAAAAAGAGGTTTACTTGGTCATGGGCACTTTCTGGCCCCTATATTTATTCGGCACCATTGTCGGACACCTAAACCAGCAAATTAATCTTACCCAAACCATGTCCGCCATAGAGGTAATCTTGTCTGGCCTAATTTTAATGGTCATTGGTAATTACTATAATTCAAGCAGTAATGTCGGATGGCCCCGTTTCGGCTCCATTTTGCAGTTTTTTGGAGTTATCTCCTTTTTAGCGGGCTTCAACGCCATGATTTACGATAGTCTGTTAATGACTTTGGTTTATCCTCTGATATTGGTGGCCACCATGTACTACGGCATTAGGTATTTTCAAAGAGCGGTTTTCATTGTCGCCGCCCTTTATTTGACGGGTTACTTCATTTGGCTGACTTTCAAAATACTGCCCGATACCACCTTTGCTCTCATTATCAGCGGAGTAATAATCATGGTGTTTGGTGGGTTCGGCTACAACCTGCAAAAAAGATATTTGTCTAAAAAATATTCTACTTTGGCTACCCCTTCCACTCCACCCGCCGTTGACGTCAGCTAGATAGTCTGGTATAGCTAGTTTAACGCTCAACATCATTCATTCATCGAGCGTTGAGGAGTCATCTCATGCGCGGACAGCTGGTAGATCGAGTAATCACGCCAAGCCACTATCCAAGCCTGCGTAACGATAGCGGTTTACGGCGAACTGTCTCCGTTGCGCCCGTCGGGGCGAACTCTGACAGTCAATCCGACCGACAGGCCACCATCGCTCGGCTCGGTATGAGCTTGTGCGGTTGTGGTTACCCCTTGGCCAATACTACGGACAAGTGTCCGAACTGCAGAGGCCAGCACTAGCACTCATCTCGTCATACAGTCTCTCGTCCTCACGTCGCATGGTCATTCCGCCGTCCGACCGTCGGCTCACCAGCCGGCGGTTTTTTTGACATAATGCCTACCATAATTGATATTCGGCAGTTGCAATGGTATAGTGGTTAAGTGAGTGAGCAATATAGAAGAAATCCGAACACTAATTGTATAATTTGTCAGAAGCCAATTTATAAGAGGCCCTTTCAGATTAGAAAAAACAGTGGTAGAGTTTTTTGTAGCATGGTATGCTATGGTCTGTTTTGTAGAAAAGAACTTCCTTGTCTGGTCTGCGGAAAACCAATTTTGGCAGGCTTAAATAAAAAGACTTGTAACCGAAGTTGCGCCAACAAGAGCAGAAAGAATATCAAATACAAAATTAACAGGCCGAAAGATAAGGTAAAATCGCAGAGAGCCTTAAAAACGAGACTCTTAAAGCTCAGGGGTAAGATGTGTGAAAGATGTGGGTATAATGAATTTAAGATACTTCAAGTTCACCACGTAGATAGAAATAGAGATAACAACGAAATTGAAAATCTTGAATTAATCTGTCCCAATTGTCACTCCAAGGAACATTTTCTAAAGAATAGTTGGTTAGATAAAATGTAATTGGAGGGTTGCGCCGAATGGTAAGGCACCAGTCTTGAAAACTGGGGCCCCGTAAGGGGCTTAGAGGTTCGAGTCCTCTACCCTCCGCCAAGAATATAAATAATATGTTTTTAGTACTTCAAACCGCCCCACTCCACTAAAGTGAATCCTTCTCGATGCAACTTGTTCAGAGTTTGAGGCTGGGGCAGGGCCTCCGGCTTGGCGCTTAACGGCTGGTAATCTAAGAAAATACGAAAAACGGAATCGGGGCTGGGCGTCACCGTCATGGGGAAAAGCCCGTTCAGCTCATTTGTTTGCAAAAAGCTAATTTTGAAATAAGGATTATTCTTTGATAACAGCTCAGCCAACCAGTAGTCGGTAAAATCTCGGCGCTCAGAGTTGTTCAAGCCAACCTCAGTCAGTTTCCGGTTAAGAAATCCTTCAAGCTCATTTCGACTGACAACCCATCCTTCATTTACTGTCGGATAATCAACATGGCTAGCATTGCCCGCCCAGTACAAATAGGGGTAATTGTTCTTCAAACAAGCCTCTTTGGCGTACTCCGAGCCGTGACGCCGGTCGTCAATCGCCTGGCAATCTGTCAGTTCGGGTTGTAAATCCTTCAGCCTGCCATCTTCGTGGGCCCGCACTCGCCATGAATCTGTGTAGGTGGGAATAGAAGTGGTGAACTGAATCGGTTTTTGAAAAGTCACCGTCACGTCAGTCGGTTGGGTCGGGTAGAGATAAACCACAGGCTTACCGCAACCGCCGGGCAATATATAGTCATACTCACCCAGTGCCACCCACTGCTTCCAGTAATTTTGTACAAACAATAAAGGATTCTTTTCAACGTACTCGGCAAAACTTGGTTTGGTTAATCCATTATTTAACTCCGTAGCCGATTCAGCGTCAGTATCATAATAAAAAAGTTTGTTGTCATAGGCATACTTATAGAACTCACTATTTTTATCTTTCAATCTGTATAGAGGTAATCCAAAGACAGAACCAACTGGCTCTAAATCACTTTCGTTCACGTTTACCACCTTACTACTTCTCGTGGCTGAACAAAGATTGGGAATAGCTGTTTGGTAGTCGTTGTAAAATTCTGTCTTAACCGAGGCATCTATTTGTGAACTGGCAAAACCGAGATTGGGCGGAAAAACATAATCCGGATATTTAGGTTTAACAATTGAATCTTTAGCTAACTCATACTTTATTAAAGCCGTTTCATATTCGGCGTAATCTTTAACATACTGTTTGATATTTTCAGGTGTAGTCATAACATAAGTTACGGGTAATCCGACCGAATCAACAACCACCACCTCCGTTTCTCCTTGTAAATAAAGCTGTCTCAACCGATTGCTCTCTTTGCCCGCCTCGTCTAGTTCTTTAGATAACTCTGGGTTAAATTCAAACTTTTTGAAGAAAATATTCAGGTCTGCGTCGGGTGAAGAAAGGGGCTGGTAAGTAGAGAAATCTTTTAATAGAGTCACTTCATAAATGTCGTTATTGAAAGAATCCTTCGTGCCCGTGGTGGAGCTTTGAGTGACTATATTTTTGGTGTACAAAGCGAATTCATCATTTAGTTCAATATTTGATGGTTGTTCCGTATCAAATACTCTGGTAGCCGTAACTTTTTCACCCAGCTCTGAATAAGGATTTGAATAGCTATCGGTGGGGAATTTTTCCGCCTTCTTGTTTGGGTCATCAAGAATGTAGGTTTGCCAATCTTTGGTAGCGAGAACAAAAGTCAGAGCTCCTCCCGGACCTTCAGGTTGTCTAATGGCAATTATTCTGGTGTAATCTTTTAGCTCACCCCTTAAAAAAACACCCGCGCTGTAGTAGCTAATACTATTAAAAGATTGTGATGGTTCAGACTCGGTTGATTTAAATATGTGCAAATCTTGATCCAGTCTGGTCAACTTACCCGAGAAAAGAGGTTCCGCGTTAAGAGCTTCCGTGCCTTCAGGTGACTCATCCGCTGTGACAGTTTCATTCAGCACTTCATTAATCTTTTCGTTTAAAGCTTTTTCGCTGTTTGATTTTTGCCAAAAATAAACCGTGGTCACAAGCAAAACAACTACCATAACTCCAATCAACCACCAAAAATATTTCTGCTGATAAAATGGTTTTGTTTCTATATTCTCTTTAATTTCATCCATAAAAGTTGTTAACCCGTAATTTAACTCATTTTACACCAAGTCAGAAAAGTCTGCTGGTGGCGAAGGCAATTTCACTAGCCAGCCTCGGCCGGTTTTTTTATTCTAAAAACCTGCTAAGTTGTTTATAGGAGTACGCCATGTGTCAGCGGTGTCTGAAACGACTTGAGTCAAAAACTTATCGCGTTGATCACTCCCCCAACTGCCCCTCACC
>Ga0066639_10002908_pt1 | contig 14889 bp, 11 predicted proteins | sample CryGeyCG2114_010_2_FD_59504 | JGI IMG/M metagenome (GOLD analysis project Ga0066639, IMG submission 59504) | Groundwater microbial communities from aquifer - Crystal Geyser CG10_big_fil_rev_8/21/14_0.10 | ecosystem: Environmental > Aquatic > Deep subsurface > Groundwater | place: USA: Utah...
TACCCTGCGCTCGCCAAGAGAGAACATGCAAAAAATCTGCCGATCGTATTAGAAGCGAGTTTGGCGCAAGCTAAGCTGAACAAGAAAAACATAAAAAAATCCTCCTTCGCCAAGGCTTCAAAGGACAGGCCAGTAGACGCAATAGCTGTGACCTATGGACCGGGCCTAGAGATGTGTCTGTGGGAGGGCATTACTTTTGCCCAAGAACTGGCAAAAAAGTGGCAAGTCCCCCTAATACCAGTTAACCACATGGAGGGACACGTGCTTTCTGTGTTTGGTAAAAACAAGGGAAAATTTAATATCACTAAGATAAAATTTCCTGCTTTATCTTTACTCGTATCTGGCGGACATACCCAATTAGTCTTAATGAAAAGTTGGCTAAAATACGAAATCATCGGCAATACGCTCGACGATGCAGTGGGAGAAGCGTTTGATAAGGTGGCGCGAATGCTCGACCTACCCTATCCCGGCGGTCCCCAAATCTCAAAATTAGCGGAAGAAGAACGAGCGAAAGGAAAACAATCTTTAAAAGAAAAAGGGGGATCAATTTTTTCTGGGTCACTGTCTGCGCCTGCTGGCGCAGCGCTGCCTCTCGACCCGTCGATCTGCGAGACACCCACAAAAAATTATTTCTCCTTTTCTTTGCCCCGCCCGATGATGAAAAGCAAAGATTTTAATTTTTCTTTTTCGGGGCTTAAAACCGCTGTTTTTTATTTACTGAAAAAAATCGAACCAATAACAGAAAAGAAGAAGAAAGCTGTAGCTTTGGAATTTGAAAACGCAGCGATTGAACCGCTGATTTATAAAACCCAAAAAGCAGTGGAAAAATATAAAATAAAAACGCTCATTATCGCCGGCGGAGTAGCTTGCAACACGCATCTGCAAAGAATGATGAAAAAGGCACTGGGTAAAAAAGTAAAAACACTCTTCCCTTCTACCGGGCTCTCGGGCGACAATGCCCTCATGATCGGCATCGCCGGATATTTGCATTACATAAAAGACAAGAAAAAAGCACCTAAACCGAATACCATAAAGGCAACGGGCACCCTAAAACTCAAGTAGAAAACCCCCATATTTTATGATACCCCGTAGTGAATTTTGCCAACACGCCTGAGCGTGCTCTGATACAGTCAGAGCATTGGCAAAATCTACTACGGGGTGATATTATTCGTATATGGCAGAATTGCCGGACAAGCTCTTAAAGCCCTATAATCCTCAAGAAACTGAAGAAAAAATATACAAGCTATGGGAAGATAGCGGTTTTTTTAATCCTGATGTTTGTATAGAAAAAGGCATAACCAAAGCCGACGCAAAACATTTCTCGATAGTCCTTCCTCCGCCAAATGTGACGGGTAATTTACACACCGGGCACGCACTCATGCTCGTAATTCAAGACATTATGGTTCGTTATGCTCGCATGCAAGGCAAAAAAACCTTATGGCTACCCGGTACAGACCATGCCGCCATAGCTACGCAGTCTAAAGTAGAAAAATTACTTTCTAAAGAGGGTGTTCGCAAGAGCGACCTTGGCCGGGAAGAATTTTTAAAGAAAGTGGAAAAATTCGCCCAAGACTCTCACGACACAATCGTAAACCAGGCAAAGAAAATGGGTGCCTCACTTGACTGGTCTCGCGAAGCTTTTACCTTAGACGAAAAACGCCACCTCGCTGTCAACACCGCATTTAAACAAATGTATGACGATAGCTTGATTTACCGCGGATACAGAGTAGTGAATTGGGACCCCAAAGGCCAAACTGTTATTTCAGATGATGAGATAGCATACGAAGAGAGAAGAACAAAATTGCATACATTTAGATATTCAAAAGACTTCCCTATCCCCATATCTACTACTCGTTTAGAAACAAAAGTCGGTGACACGGCGGTAGCAGTACACCCAAGCGATGATAGATATAAAAAATATATAGGCAAGACTTACGAAATAAAAGATTTCTGTGGAGTAGCACTTAACATTAGGATAGTTACAGACGAAAACGTAGAAAAAGATTTTGGCACCGGAGCGCTCGGTGTAACCCCTGCGCATAGCCAAATAGACTGGGACATAGCGCAAAAAAATAAACTAGAAGTAAAACCGGTTATAAATGAATACGCAAAAATGACTGTAGGTGACGATCGACTCTTGGGTAAGAAAACCACTGAAGCTAGAGAAATTATAGCAACTTGGTTAAAAGAACAGGGGCTTTTAGAAAAAGAGGAGGAAATTTCACAGAACGTTTCTACTGCCGAACGCACTGGCGCCATTATAGAACCTCTACCAAAACTGCAATGGTTTATTGATGTAAATAAAAAAATAAAGTCTCGAGGCGATAAATCCTTAAAAGAGTTAATGCTCGAGCCGGTACGCGATGGAAAAATAAAAATTATCCCAGAGCATTTCGAGAAAGTTTATTTTAACTGGATCGAAAACTTGCGCGACTGGTGCATATCCAGGCAGATCTGGTACGGACACAGGATACCCGTATGGTACAAAAACAAAGAAATATATTGCGATCTAAAAGCTCCAACAGAAGATGGTTGGACTCAAGATGAAGACACACTGGATACTTGGTTCTCTTCTGGCCTCTGGACCTTTTCTACCCTCGGCTGGCCTGAAAAAACGAAAGATTTGGAAACATACCACCCCACCACGATATTAGAAACCGGCCACGACATTCTTTTCTTCTGGGTGGCGCGCATGATACTCATGTCTCAATATCTCCTAGGAGAAGTGCCTTTTGAAAACGTATACCTGCATGGCATGGTGCGAACTGCAGATGGACGCAAGATGTCAAAATCTCTGGGAGACAAAGCCATTGACCCGCTGGATATAATAAAAAAATACGGCAACGATGCCCTGCGCATGGCTATGGTAGTGGGTAATACGCCCGGCAACGATTTAAAGCTCAACGAGAACGATATCCGCGGATATGGAAAGTTTGCCAACAAAGTATGGAATGCTTCTAGGTTCGTGCTAGAGCAAACCAAAGATTTGAATTTAGGTAATTTACCAAGCTTAGATGAAGAAGACATACAAAGTGACAAAGAACTTAAAAACTTATTAAAAGAAACATCAAAAGAGATGGATGACTATCGTTTTTCTATCGTGGCTGAAAAGCTTTACCACTATTTCTGGCACACTTTCGCTGACAAAATAATAGAGAGATCAAAAAAGAAAATTACAGAAAATAAAAATCCTGACTCGGCTAAGTCTCTGATCTATATCCACCTTGTATTATTGTTAAGGGCCCTGCACCCATTTATTCCCTTCGTCACCGAAGAAATATGGTCTATGATGCCTAACACAAAAAATCTTTTATTAGTCGAGAAGTGGCCCCTCGACCAAGCTCAAGGTAAACAAAATGACAAATGATCCTAAAATTTTAGTAATAGCGTTTTTGGGTGGAATAATCCCCTCTCTTATATGGCTTTGGTTTTGGCTTAAAGAAGACCAGAAAAACCCTGAACCAAAAGGAATTTTGGCAATAGTTTTTATTCTGGGAATGATAGGAGTGGTACTCGCAATACAGATCCAGAAACTTATAAGGGGGAGCATTGACTCTGCAGAATGGCAGTTAATCTTGAATGCCGGAGTTGAAGAGCTAATAAAATATTTGGCTGTGATGGCTATATTGTATAAGACAAATTATGCGGATGAGCCGGTAGATTGGCCGATATACATGATAACCGGCGCTCTGGGCTTTGCAGCCCTTGAAAACGTGTTTTTCTTGATTAAACCCCTATCTTTAGGCCAAAGCACCATAAGCTTGTTCACCGGAAATTTTAGATTTTTGGGATCTACCTTATTGCATACTGTCTCGAGCGGAATTTTGGGTATCGCGCTGGGCCTTTCAATGCATATGTCGCAACTCAAGAGAAAATTATACTTCCTTGGGGGAATAATGCTCGCCATTGCCTTGCATACTGGCTTTAATTTTTTTATAATGAGGATTAACGTAAGTAGTGTAAATTATATTTTAGAAATTTTAAAAGTGTGTAGTTTTCTTTGGGTCGTAACCATTATAGTAATGTTACTTTTCGAAAAAGTAAGAAGGATTAATTAAAAATATGAAGGAGAAAAAAATAAGTCTTTGGGAGAGATTAACGGGAAGTGTTCATGATGAGTATGACGAGGTAGAGAAAGAGCTGGCAGAATTAAATCGCAAGAACGGAAAGAAAGATAGTAATAATTGGATAGAAGAAGAAAGTGAAGGTGCTGAATTAGCTGTAGACGTATATCAAACACCGACAGAGATAATAGTGCAAACTATGGTCGCTGGGGTAAAACCAGACGACGTAGAAATTTCCGTGTCCCGTGACATGGTCACCATATCGGGAAAGCGCGAAGAGGGACGCACCATTAACGAAGAAAATTATTTTTCCCAAGAACTTTACTGGGGTAAATTCTCTAGAACCATCTCCCTGCCTCAAGAAGTAGAACCTGAAGAAGTCGAAGCCACTGAAAGACATGGGCTTCTGACTATACATCTGCAAAAAGTAGACAAGGGTAAGACCAATAATATAAAAATAAAATCTATATAAAAAAGAGAAAACAAAAAGTACGGCTCGAAACCGTACTTTTTGTTTTAGTGTGCCGAGACCCAGGCTCGAACTGGGGACCTATCCCTCTTCAGGGGAGCGCTCTACCAACTGAGCTATCTCGGCATTGCTTTTATTTTCTTAAGCCTTGAATCATTTGGCTTATGTTGTTCAAATCGTTTTTCGCGCCTCCGTATACGTTCACTATCTGATCGACGTACGGCTGAATGAAATAATAAGCGCCCACAGCAGAGCCTATAATTATCACCCAATACACCACCGTCATAAAGCTCCTGATGCGCATAGAACGCCTCATAGAATGTAACATCTTATTATTCTCTTCAGAGAGCTCTACGCTTCTATCTAAGAGCTCTCGTTCTTCTGGAGACATAGGAAAATATTAGCAGAAATAAACAGAAAAATCAAAAGAAGGCGATTTTTCAATCGCATTCTTTTGTGCTAAATTATACGGGTAGTCCTCGTAGTTAAATGGATATAACGACTCCGTCCTAAGGAGTAATTGTAGGTTCGATTCCTACCGAGGACACACTATATACCTAAGAGTTGAGTAATTTTTAGCTGATCGAAGCCGATAACCATATCATCGCCGATAAATATAACCGGTACGCCCAGCTGGCCGGATCTTTGCATCATTTCCTTTCTTTTTTCCACATCACTTACCACGTCATAGTCGGCAAAAGCGATATTATGCTGCTTAAAAAACTCTTTGGCCATATGGCAGAAATGGCAGGTAGGGGTCGAATAAATTGTTACGTTTTTCATAATTTTTTCTATGATTATCTTCTAATAGTTCCATTATAACATGCTTGTCAAGCACCCAAAATAAAGCTAATATTTCTTCTATGCGGCCATGGTTTAGTGGTAGAATGCGACCTTCCCAAGGTTGAGACAGGAGTTCGATTCTCCTTGGCCGCACATAAATTTCAACTTACTTTTTCTCTTCGCTTTCAGCTAGCGACATTATTATCTTGATGACAGTGTCTGGGTTAAGTGACATACTCTCTATACCCTCTTTCACCAGAAAATGTGCAAATTCGGGATAATCTGAAGGCGCTTGTCCACAAATACCTATATATTTATTTTTTTCTTTACATTTCTTAATAATGTCGGAAATCAACTTTTTAACAGCAGGATTATTCTCATTCGCAATATGGGTAACAATACCAGAATCGCGATCAAGACCCAAAGTAAGCTGAGTAAGATCGTTCGAGCCAATAGACATGCCGTCAAAAATATCCAAAAATTCATCGGCCAAAACAATATTAGATGGTATTTCACACATCACATAAATTTTTAGTTTATCGTCTTTGACACGATCAAGCCCGTGTTCGGCCATCACTCCTATCACCTGCTTACCCTCTTCTGGAGTTCTACAAAACGGAATCATGGGTATTACGTTGGCAAACCCCATATCTTCTCTAACACGCTTGATCGCCTTACATTCTAGACCAAATGCTGTTTTGAATTTCGGATCGTAATATCGCGAAGCTCCGCGCCAACCTAGCATAGGATTTTCTTCGTGTGGTTCGTACAAATCTCCGCCTACTAAAGCGCGATACTCGTTAGTCTTGAAATCTGAAAAACGAATGATAACGTCGTCAGACGGAAATGTAGCAGCGATTTTAGCAATGCCGAGAGCTAAATTGGTAACATAAAATTCTTCTTTATTGTCGTAATCCTTAGTTTTGGCATCGATAATTTTTAATACTTTATTTATGGCTGGAGTTTTCTTTCCCTTTTTTAACTTCTTGTAATCGATCAATGCGTTTGGGTGAATGCCCACATGGGAAGCTATCACAAACTCAATCCTTCCCAAACCTACCCCTTTCGCCGGCAGAGAGTAATTTTTAAAAGCTTCATCAGGTGAACCTATGTTTACCATTATCTTTGTGGTAATCTGGGGCATTTTATCTAGTCTGTGTTCTATAGTTTCGAACGGCAAAATTCCTTTGTAAACCTTCCCCACAGCACCAGTCGAACAGTCAATAGTAACCTCTTCTCCATTTTTTAGTACTTTCGTGGCATTCCCTGTACCTACTATACACGGTATACCAAGCTCTCGAGAAACTATAGCTGCGTGGGATGTTCGCCCACCCTTGTCGGTTACAATTGCTCCGGCTATCTTCATAATTGGTTCCCAATCCGGATCAGTGATCTCAGTTACCAACACTTCTCCTTTCTCAAAAGAAGAAATACTTTTGGCGCTTTTTAATATTCGAACTTTACCAGCACCTATTTTTGCACCCACAGCAATACCATTTATCCTAATCTCGCTTTTCTTTCCTAATCTATATTCATTTAAGATATTTTTATCTTGCGAAGAATGAACAGTCTCAGGGCGTGCTTGGACGATAAAAAGTTCTCCTGTCTTGCCATCTTTTGCCCATTCTATGTCCATAGGCTGTAAATGTCCGTGTTTTTCAGAAAAATGCTTCTCTATGGTCAAACACCATTTAGCCAGCTTTATAGCCTCATCGTCAGTTATACAAAATCTTTCTTGATCTTTTGCTGAAATTTTTACCTGTCTTGTGCCATTTTTTGCATAAGCCAATTTAACATTTTTCTTTCCAAGTTTTTTATCGATAATAGGGTTTAGGCCTTTTTCAAGAGACGACTTGAACATTATGAATTCGTCTGGAATCACATGCCCCTGCACGATAAGTTCCCCCAAGCCGTAAATACCGTTTATCATTATAACTTTGTTGAAACCGCTCTCAGTGTCGAGAGTAAACGCTACTCCAGAAGAAGCAACGTCAGAACGAACCATCCGCTGAACTCCTACTGACAGAGCTGTATCGAAATGTGAAAAACCTTTATCTTTGCGATACGAAATCGCTCGATTGGTAAATAGAGAAGCTATGCACTTCTTCGTGGCAATTAGAACATTTTCAACACCCCGAATATTTAAATATGTTTCCTGTTGGCCGGCAAAAGACGCACCTGGAAGGTCTTCAGCCGTGGCAGAAGATCTAACAGCCACATCTAGATTATCTCCATATTTGTCTTCTAATTGTTCATAAGATTTGGTAATAATTTCTTTCAAGTCCTGCGGTAATTCAGCGCGCAATATCGCTTCACGAGTTTTCTTTCCCCTTGCCTGTAGGTTGCGCATATCGCCAGTATCCAAATCAGCTAAAATTTCTTTAATTGTGTTACCTAGACCAGTTTCCTTAAAAAAATGGCGATAAGCAGCCGCAGTCAAAGCAAAACCGTCTGGGATATTCACACCCAATGGAACTAAATTAGAATACATCTCTCCTAGTGCTGCGTTTTTACCGCCCACTTCTGGCACATCAGTAATAGAAGTCTCGCCATACCATTTTACAAAACCATCTTTCTCGCTTTCGCTCATAATTCAAAATCACAGGCAACCCTGTGCGATTACACAGGATTCTCCTGTGAGTTTATAATATTCATCAACCTCTTATATTTTACCATCCTTTCGGGTTTTTGGGGAGAACCAGCCTTTAGCCCAAAACATCCATAAGCATAAGCAAGATCGGCTATGAAATCATCGTCGGTTTCTTCACCCCTATGACTTACTATCAGCTCTATTCCGTTTTCCCGAGCCAAGCGCATAGTATCAAGTGTCTCAGACAAAGTGCCTATTTGATTCGGTTTAATTATCATGGCGTTGATGCTATCGCCCTCTATCGCTTTTTTAAGTAAAGCTTGGTTAGAAACAGTTAGATCATCCCCGACCACAAATATCCCTTTATTGTTTTCCTTAAATTTTCGAAAATCATCGAAATCTTCTTGGTCGAAAGGATCTTCTACTGAAAATATATCAAAATCTTTAAGTAAAGAACTGTAGAGTTCCTGCAATTCTTCTGAAGAAATTTCCTTGCCAGATACCTTATAAAATCCATTTTTATAAAAAGAAGACGCGGCCACGTCGAGCGCCATGCGAACCTTAACTGGAAAATTATTTTTCTTGATAGCTTCACTCATATATATAAGGGGTTTGCGCACATCGTTTGTATTTGGAGCAAAACCACCCTCATCACCAGATACAGTGGATCCTTCGCCCAAGTCTTTGTCGATTATTTCTCGCAATGCATTTTGAATCTTATTGCCTATATCGACTGCATTTGCCACATTTTCGGTATCTGGCACCGCATGGTACTCTTGGAAAGCTAAACCACTTTTTGTATGTTTACCGCCTTCTAATAAGTTCATGAAAAGGTACGGGGTTTTGCGCGAAGGTTTAATCTCTACTAAAGTACGCAGATGTTCGAAAACTTCTATTCCTTTGGCTGCCGCTGCAGCTTTTGCACAGGCAATGCTCGTACCTATCATAGAATTTCCGCCAAGATTATTTTTATTTTTAGTCCCATCTAGCTTTATAAGAACCTCGTCTATACCCTTTTGGTCAAAAATGTCGTGACTCACGAGAGCTTTAGCAATATCATTATTAACTTTACCAATTGCATTTTTTACGCTCGAACCATCCTGATCGCGCAATTCATGAGCTTCATGAGAACCAGTACTTGCACCCGATGGAACAGAGAAGCTGCCGGAGTGTTCTCCAGCAAAAACGGAAACTTTTATGGTTGGATTTCCATGGGAATCCCTTATCTCTTCGGCTTCTATTTTACTTATAAGACAACTACCTTTTTGAGTCATACGCTTCTCATTTTAACACATCTCTGCTAGTATTTGAACATGCGAGATCAGCTAATTTACGTCAGAAATTACATAATAAGTAAGAAATATAAGTGGATTTTAAAACCTATATTTTTCAAAATCGACCCAGAAAAAATTCACGATGAAATGATGTTTTTTCTCGAAATACTGGGAAAATTCTATATAACTAGGAAGATAACCTCGCTTTTGTTTAATTACCAGAGCCCAATATTAGAGCAAAAAATACTGGGAATAAATTTCAAAAATCCAGTGGGACTTTCGGCCGGTTTTGATAAAAATGCCACAATTACAGATATCTCCCCTTCACTTGGCTTTGGATTCTCAGAAATAGGCTCGGTCACCGGAGAGAAATGCGAGGGCAATAAAAAACCCAGATTGTGGCGCCTACCACAATCCAAATCGCTGTTAGTGCACTATGGTTTGAAAAATGACGGCTGTGAAGCGATCGCTAATAGATTAAAAGATAAGAACCTTCTTATTCCAGTTGGAATTAATATCGCCAAAACTAACTGTAAAGAAACTGCAGACACAGACAAAGCAGTAGAGGATTATTTCAAGGCTTATAAAGCCTTCCAAAACATTGGAAGTTACACGACAATCAATATAAGCTGCCCTAATGCTTTTGGCGGCCAACCCTTTACTGATGGGCAAAAACTAGAAAAACTTTTAGCTAAGATATTTTCTATTAAGAAAACGAAACCAATTTTTATAAAAATCTCTCCTGACTTAAACAAACAAGAGATAGATGCGATTATTGATGTGACACTCAAATTCGGAATTGACGGATTTATCTGCACTAACCTGACCAAAAATCGTGATAATGAAAGAATCATAGAAAAGAATTTGCCAGTATCAGGCGGACTAAGCGGTAAAGTAGTAGAAGACTTGTCCTTGAATCTAATAAGACATGTTTATGCTCGTACAGGGGGTAAAACCCTGATTATAGGGGTCGGCGGAATATTTACCGCAGAAGATGCTTATAGAAAAATAAAAGCGGGCGCTTCACTAGTCGAGCTTATTACCGGCATGATCTTCGAAGGCCCGCAACTCATAAGCGATATAAATCTGGGACTGGTAAAGCTGTTGAGGGCTGACGGCCACCGCAACATATCTGAGGCTGTAGGAAAAAATAAATAGATTATTTCTTTGTAAGTAGCAACATCAAGTCTGACACATTGGCATCAGTCGGACCAGTCATGATTAAATCTCTCGTTTGCTTAAAAAAATTATACGAATCAAAACGGCTCGCGTAATCACCCGCATCAAGTTTTAATTTGCGAGCTTTCTCTAGAGTTAAACTGTCTACGATCGCTCCGGCTGCGTCAGAATTGTCCATTCCATCCGAAGAAAAGGAAATGAAAACAGAATCTGAGTCAATCAACCTTTTTTCTATCGCCTTCAAACCCATATGCAGATTCCTGCCTCCCTGCCCTCCCTTTTTATCTACCTTAATTTCTGGCTCTCCGGCAGCTAAAACTATTGTACCCTCTTTCTCGACATTAAATATTTTTCTTATTGCCGTGCTTACTTCATCATATAATTCCACAGATATCACCTCTGTATTGAAGCTTAATTCTTGTGCTTTTTTACTCATTGCATCTACAGCTATTCTATTTGAAACTAAAACAAGATTATGAACTTTTTCGAAATACTTATTTTCCTTAGGTGTTTCAATTAAATTAAAACTGCCAAGATGGTATTGGTCGATAATATTTTGTGCATTGAGAACAGTGCTTTCGTCTTTATAAGTGGGACCAGAAGCTACATTAAAGAAATCATCCCCAGGTATGTCAGAAAAAATAAGACCTATCACGGTCGCTGGATAAGCAATTTTTGCTAGACCACCCCCCTTTAACACAGATAAATGTTTTCTGACTGTGTTTATTTCAGTGATAGTTTTACCAGACTTTAGAAATTTGTCGTAAAGAAGAGCATGTTGGTCACATTCTTCTTCTGAATAACAAAGCAGGGCCGACCCACCGCCAGAAACAAGTACTATAAGCAGGTCTCCCTCTTTGGCATTCTCTGCTATTTCATATATCTTTTTACCTGCACTAATATTCTGCACACTCGGCCGCGGGTGCGTGCCGGAAAAAGTATTTATAAATTTACAATCTGCCTTGCTGAGACCTATAACAGCCCCCTCGCTTATTCTAGATCCGAGAATTTCTTCTAGGACAATAGCAGCTTGAATCGAGGCCTTGCCGAACCCCACTACTTTTATAGTATTGAATTTAGCCAAATCAAATGTTTTGTCGCATACACGCAGGGTTTCTCCATCGAGTTTTATAGAATCTTTGATGGTTTTCCTTGTATCAATGGACTGAAAAGCAGCCTCCATGACAGCAAGCGCTGACTTTCGGTTTTCACTCGTAGCTAGTTCGTCCCAATTCTTTATCCGCCTGTTATCCATTTTATTTCAGTATGTTTTGAGGTTTGTCTGACAGAAACCCCTTTATATTCTCTGCAGTGGTCTCTAAGATCCTCATTTCTGCTTCTTTAGAATCAAAAGCTATGTGCGGAGTAACAATAACATTAGGCATATCGATAAGCACTCGATCTTCCAGAAGCGTTTTATAATCTTTTACTCTTTGAGCTCTGTTTTCTGAAGCTAGTATTTCTACTTCTTCTTTTAGTTCTCTCTCGCCCTCCAAGACATCCAAACCCGCACCGGCGATAATACCCTCTTTAATACCCCATATCAGGGCGTCAGTGTCTACAAGCTCTCCACGGGCGGTATTTACTAGATACACACCCTTTTTCATCAGAGAAATGTGGCTTTTATTTATTAGATGGTGGCTGCTCTTATTATACGGGGCATGCAAAGTTATAACATCGGCGCTAGAAAGTACCTCTTCTAAAGATTTATATTCAAAGTTATTTTCTTTAGCAAAAGCTTCATCTGGATAGAGATCATACGCCAGCACATTCATACTGAAACCTTTGGCAATTTTTATAACATTCTTGCCAATTTTCCCGGTACCGATAACTCCCAAGGTCTTCCCATTCAAATCGAAACCCTGCAAAGCAGAAATGTCAAAATCAGCATCTTCACGAAGATTGTGATACGCATCGTAAATGTTTCGTGAGAGAGATAGTATCAAGCCAAAAGTAAATTCCGCTACTGTGACAGAACCATAGGCTGGAACATTCGAAACCTTTACACCTTTATGCTTGCAATAATCTACATCTATATGGTCGAAACCAGTCGAACTCGTATTTATTAATTTCAAATTCGGCAACGCGTCAATAATTTCTTTGCTAACTATAGAATTAGTAAAAACGGAAATTACTTCAGCATCTTTAACACTACCAACCGTAGCATCAGTTAATTTTTCTTCAGAAAAAGAAATATCTTGCCCGTCTAACAATTTACCCAAAACTTCTTGTTCTTTCTTGGAAACCTCAAAAAATGCGATTTTCATGGCTTAAGTATAACATAATCCAACCACCTATTTAAACCAATTGGTGAAGAAGGAGAAAAAGCCCGAATTTTGGGGCTGTTCTGATTGATCCTTTTCTTTATCGGGGACAACTACTATCACCCCTTCGCCTTCCTTAGCTAGGCCAAATTTTGTACGAATGGTCTCCTCTACTCCGCTTTCGGTTTTTAACTTGGCTAGGTCAGACGAGAGCCTTTTTTCCTTTTGTTCTAATTCATTCAAACGATCCTCGGCAATTTTGCGATTATCCCAAGCCAATTTCGCTCTGCCCAAGAAACCCGTCATATTCCATATGCAAAATATAAGCAAAACAATCAAGACAGCTAAAACCACTCTTGATTGCAAGATGGTTCTCCAGCTTTTTTTACGTTGAAAACTTTTCATGGTGTGATATATTTATTGTATGCTTTTTAACAAAAAACATCAAAAGAAAATCCAAATAGCTTGGGCTATCGTGAGCGTACTTATGATCATAGGCATGATCCTACTCTACTCGCCCATTTTCAGCATAAAATAAGCTAATTTTCCCGACTACGCATCATTTTGAGAAATACGTCTTGAGGGATGTTTACCCGTCCGCGTTCTTTCATTTTCTTTTTGCCTTTCTTTTGTTTCTCGCGAAGCTTCATTTTACGGGTAATATCTCCACCATACATGTGCTGGGTTACGTCTTTTTTCATGCCAGAAAGCGTTGCAGAAGAGATTATCCGTCCGAGAGCCCGGCCTTGGATCTTGAAAGTGAACATCTGCCGAGGCAAGATTTCTTTTAACTTGCTTACAGCGCTTTCGGCCTCAATAGACGCCCTCTTTTTTGATATTACTTTGGTAAAAGCGGGCACAACCTCATCTGCAACTAAAATATCCAACCGAGTTACATTTGCCTCTTTCATATCGCCTATTTCGTAAGAGATTGACCCATACCCTGAGGAGGCGCTTTTTAACTCATCAAAGAAATTACGCATAAGCTCCCGCAACGGCATTTTTACAGAAACCATAGTGCGATTGCCTGTCCCGAGCGAAGCCGATGAATCTCCGAAACTATCAGTCTCGCCCACCTCGGCTTCGTGATTGAAGAGAAGCTGCATAATGTTTCCTAAATATTGTGAAGGGGCTATTATTTTGGCACTTACCCACGGTTCGAAAACTGTTTGAATATTGCCATCATCTGGAAAAAAATATGGGGAGTAAATTTTCTGTTTATTACCTTTTCGATCCACCACTTCGTATACTATCGAGGGGGTGGTAATAATAAGGGCAAGATCGAATTCTCGCTTAAGGCGTTCAGTTATTATTTCGAGATGAAGCATGCCTAGAAAACCAAGACGAAAACCTTTACCTAAGGAACCCGAAGATTCTTCTTCAAAAGAAAAAGAAGAATCAGAAAGTTTAAGCTTGCCTAGGGCGAGTTTCAACATAGCAAAATCGTCTGCATCCTCGGGGAAAATGCTTGCCCAAACCACCGGCGCTGGCTGTTGGTACCCCGATAGAGCCGGCGCGGGATTCGCGAACCCAGTTATGGTATCTCCTACAGATGCAATTCCAGGCTTTTTTATGCCAGTCACTATGTAACCTATCTCTCCAGGAGAAAGATGGTCTCTGGGCGTCTCATCGGGCGAGAAAGTGCCAACCTCTAAGGAAGAAAATTTCTCGCCAGAAACAGCGAAAAGTAGGTTGTCCCCTTTCTTCACCCGACCGCTCATGACCCGCACAAAAACTATTACCCCTCTGTGGCTTGAATATTGAAAATCGAAAATAAGCGCACGTAATTTTTCGTTATCTTCATCATAAGCTGAAGGCGCAGGAATACGCTTTATAATCTCTTGCAAGAGGTTTTCTACTCCTTCTCCCGTCTTTCCCGAGACTAAAATGATTTCTTTCGGATCGCAATCTAGAAGTTTAGAAACCTCTTCCGAGATTTCAGCAACTCTAGCAAGAGGAGAGTCTATCTTAGAAATAACTGGGATAATTTTCTTTTTAAAGCCAAGGTCATTTTCTTGGGCCATCGCAAGAGTGGTCAGAGTCTGTGCCTGTACGCCCCGAGTCGCGTCAACAAGCAGTATTGACCCCTCTACCGCTTTTAAGGCCCTAGAAACTTCATAAGAGAAATCTACGTGACCGGGGGTATCAATAAGGTTTAACACATAAGTTTCTCCTACGTGCTTATACTCCATACGCACAGGCTGCATTTTGATGGTAATGCCCCGCTCCCGCTCGAGCTCCATAGAGTCAAGCACTTGATCCTGCA
>Ga0066639_10002917_pt1 | contig 14868 bp, 18 predicted proteins | sample CryGeyCG2114_010_2_FD_59504 | JGI IMG/M metagenome (GOLD analysis project Ga0066639, IMG submission 59504) | Groundwater microbial communities from aquifer - Crystal Geyser CG10_big_fil_rev_8/21/14_0.10 | ecosystem: Environmental > Aquatic > Deep subsurface > Groundwater | place: USA: Utah...
CGGCGAGGCTTTCAAGAGGGAGGAAGTTTTTCCCCGATTAGTTTCTAACCTCATCGCCGTTTCAGAGAAGGCCGGCCACCTGGAAGATGTTTTGGATACGGTGGCCGAGTTTTATGCCTCTCAAGCCGAGACATCAATCAGGTCTTTGATATCTTTCGTGGAGCCGGTTTTGTTACTCCTTATGGGTCTTTTGGTCGGTTTGGTCGCTATCTCGATAATTGTTCCAATCTATCAATTAACTTCTCAATTTTAAGTTCATGGAGAAGCAAAAAAAAAGAATTATTGGGGGATTTTCTTTAGTCGAGATAATAATTGTTATTTCCTTGATTGCCGTTTTGGCGTCGATAGCCTTAATAAATCTTAGTGGTCACAGCAGGGCTATTGAACTCGATACAACAATTCAGCGAATAGTGGCAATAATGAATCAAGCTCGAGATCGCTCAATTGCTCAGGAATACGACGAAGCTTGGTCGGTTGAATTTAGACGGGCGGGGGATAGCTGTCCAGATGATGATAACTATTTCTCCCTTCTTTTTGGCGGCTCTGCTATTGAGAGCCGATACTCTCTTCCCCGAGGCGTGGTTTATGATGTCACCTCAACGTTTGGAGGGGCGAGTGTTTGTCAAAAGCTTATCGACTTTAATATTATAAGCGGCCTCCCGGTAAATTCGGCGAGCGCCACGGTGAAAATTTATCTAGCTAGTAATCCCGGTGTTTCATCGACCATCTCAGCCTCTTCCCTGGGAGTGATTAATTATACTAAGGTTGACAATGAGAGCGAGGGGGGGAAGGAATTACCTCCGCCAGCCTTTCCTTAGTTTTTTATCTTATGAAAAAAAACATACGAGGGAGAAATTATCTATCGTCGGAGTTAGGACAATCCTTGATCGAGATTCTTATTGCTATAGCGGTCGGCGTTATTCTCATTGGGGTAACGATCATGATAATAGCTCCCGTTCTTCAAATTGATACCGAGACTAATGAAGATAAAGTCGGGGCGGCTCTGGGACGAGATTTATTTGAAAGAGTTAGGGTTTATCTTGGCGGGGATTGGCACAACTTTAACGCTTCGGCAGCAACCGGATCCGATGCTCATTATTACCTGACTACCAGCACCGATCCGGCCGATCCAGTTTCCATTGTAGATGGAGAGGAATCGGTTTTGGTTTCGACCACAACTTATACGCGATATTTCTATATTGAAGATATGTGTCGGGCCCACGCTTTTTCGTCGTCGTCCCAAATTATCGATATTGCTTCGGCAACTTCGGGTTGTAGCGATGGGTTTTCTTTCGAGCCCTCCTTGAGAAGGGTTTCAATTGTTTATGTGTGGCCGGAGAGTTCTAGTAGAACTTTTTCTGTGATTATGTCAAGATTCAAGAACGAGATTCTAAGTCAGACGGACTGGTCGGGAGGCTCGGGATTCTCCGGTCCATCAGCCGATCCGACTGATAATTTTTCCGATTCACTTAGAATAAATTTTTCTTCGACCACCGGATCAATAAAAATAGATTTCGAATAGGGCTATGAACTTAAAAATAAAAAAAACGAAAAATGATGATATGGTTACCTATTTGGGGCTAGCTATTATGGCTGTTCTTAGCTTGGTATTTATTTTGGTTAACTCCAATATTAAAAACGTGAGGGCGGATTCAAATCCGGGGACTAATGTAACCTCAACTGATGGTAATTATTGGGCTTGGAACGACTTGGCTGGCTGGATTAATTTTCACGATTCTCATTCGGTCTTCATTAGTTCTCAGGATGTTGATGGTTATGCCACTTCTAGCGGCGGAGAAATATCGTTTAACTGCGAGACAACGTCAGTTGGAAATATTTGTGGATTTTCTAATTATAGAGTTTTAAATAACGGTAGCGGTCTTTTGTCGGGTTGGGCCTGGAGTGATTTATTAGGCTGGGTTAGCCTTTCCTGCACCAATCCCGAAGGATACGGGTGTGGCGCCTCTCTGTACCGAACTCAATTAGTATCCATAATACCCAATGAACCACCCAGCGGTTTTAGGGATTGGGCTTGGAACGACTTGGCTGGCTGGGTAATTTTTGACTGTGCTGACGGAGGATTGTGTGGTGTTTCTGATTTTCACGTTCTGACGGATTGGTTTATTACTTCAACATTCGGGTATCTTGATTCAATCACCTACGACACCGGAGTTGTAAATGGAGCGCAGTTCAATGCAATTATGTGGCGAGGGGAGAAACCTATTGGCACCGAAGTATATTTTCAGTTAGCTACTAGTAATTCAGATTCTGGCCCCTGGGTATTTTTTGGCTCAGATGGGGTTGATAGCTATTACATTCCAGAATTAAGCCAGGATGGAGAAACCTACTATGCGGCAATCACTAATGCCGAATCTCACAGCAATAAACGTTACTTTAGATATCGAATTTGGCTTATTTCAAATTCAATCCAAACAGCAACACCTCGGGTCGATAAGATTATAATTAATTGGAGCCCCTAATTCTTGGTTATCATATCGGGTGTTATAATTTAGGTGAGATTAATAAATTATCTTGTCTTTTTTATGAGTGCTAGGCCCATCCAAAAAAAATATAAATATACACAGAATTGTCTAAATGATCGTCGAATTGAGCGAACCCACTTGAATAATAATCGGGTTGGGCAGGCCGCTCTGTCTCTGGTTCTTTTAGTGGGTGGCGCGGTTGTCATGATAGGCTTAACCCTTATTTTTTTAGTTTTTTCTTTTATCAATGCCAGTTTTGGTTTCCGGGCGGCTAATCAAGCTCTTGGAGTTGCTATCTCGGGCGCTAATGACGCTCTGCTTCAGCTTGCTCGAGACAAGGATTTCCCCGGATCGGATTGGGCTAGCGGCGTGACGGGATACTATGCTGATGTTGACGATTATGTGGCCTACGTTAGTGTTTCTCGATCATGGTCGGAGGGTAGTATCACCGGCGCTGAATATCCTAACTCTCCCGAACAGGCCCTGATTGTTTCTAAAGCCACGGTCTCCAACAGGACTCGGACCGTCAGAGTGCTGGCTTCGGTGAGTCATGATGGTAAAATTGATATAATATCTCTTGAACAAAGTATTTCTCCCGGTTCGGGATTTGGATCGTAATAATATGAACAGTTTAAATAGACTTTCAAGTAAAATTTTAACTTCTCTTAGGGTGAAACCGGTAGTGGGGGGGTTGGAGATTTCTGATTCCGCTTTAAGATTTGCCGATTTCGATGGAAAAAATTGGGAGATGACTAGTTTACGGCTTCCACCCGGAGTTGTTAAATTAAACAAAATTATAGATAGAGAAAAATTTATCCAAATTCTGATCCAACTCAACAATCAAATAGCTAGTAATAGATCTCATTCTAAAAAAATATCGGTGATAGCTTCTCTTGTCTCTGCTGATTTTTATACTCAAGTTTTAACTTTACCGGCAATTCGGGAAGAGGAATTGGAAGAAGCAATCCATCTCAATATAAAAATGGTTTCTCCTATAGATTTTTCTGAAACATATTCCGGCTGGCAAATTGTCGGTCGGGATGAGGGATCTTCAAAAATTGAGGTTCTAGCCGCTTTTGTCAATAAAAAAATAATAAACGATATAAAAAGTGCTTTGGGAGAAGCTGGCTTCCTGGCTATCGGGATGGAATTTAGGGCTTTATCATTAGTTCGCTTGGCTCGGGAATATGGCCAGGGGATTAATAAAAGCAAACCTTTTATTGTCATGAGTTTGAATAATGAGAGTCTGGATTTTATGGTGGTTCGTCATGGACAGCTTTATTTTGAATATTTTGATTCTTGGTCGAATATCAGGGGAGAGGATTCGAGGATCTCTCTTTCTGATTTTAAAACCGTAATTACCCGCCACATGTCTCAAGTTCTCAACTTTTACAACCAACACTGGCACGACGATCCAGTCGGGGAGGTTGTCTTAATCGCTCCCGGACTGACCCAAGAGATAAAGCAGATCATCAAAGATAATTTTTCTCTTGAGGTTAAAGAATTTGATATTGGCTTTGATCGAAATGTAAATCCAGAATGGTTTGTTGCGATTGGTGCTGGGATGAGGGGATCTTTTTCCCGGCGAGATGATCGGGATATAAGCTTGCTGGGCATTGATGCCAGGGAGGAATTTATGCAAGAACAAATACTTGGATTTCTTAGTTTTTGGAGAATTTTGATTCCAACCTCTCTGCTATTGCTTGCTATATTATTCTTGTTGTCGAATTTTATCCTTGCCAGGATGAACAATTCTTTAAACGATCAGCTTTCAATTTTAGGTGAAGCTCGAATTCAGGAAGCAAATTCCCTAAAAGCCGAAGCTCAACAATTCAATCATCTTATTGCGGCGATAAAATCCGTTCGTGATCCTAGTCTGTCGAGAGCAGGAGTTCTGGGACTTATTACGGAAATTGTTAGGAATAACAACCTAGAGTTAACTGGCTTTAATTTTCAGGACTTTAATACCCAATTAGTTTTGACGGGAAATGCCAAATCGGAAGCCGATATTATTAGTTTTAAGGATGAGCTGATTAAAAATCCAAAGTTTTCTGATGTTCAGTTGTCTTTTGGGGATATTCGTTCCGGCCCCGGCCAGTTTTCGTTTTCAATTAAGTTTTCAGTTATCTCGGAAAAACAAGAATAGAGAATTTTTAGGTTTTTGTCACTTATTTTTTTCAGCACGAATTTCTCTGCCTTTTCTCTTTTTTTAAGGTCCTGATTTCCGGTTGGATGTTTTCTTGTGCCCACTCTTAACCGACCGAACCTTTTTGTTCCCAGGGAAGAAATTATAGATATTATACCCTTGTGTCCGGCTGATCCTCGATTAAAAGATGTTTTTAACGATCCCAATAATATATCACTGTCATCGTGGGCTATAAGAATATGGTTAGGCTTTATTGTAAATGTGTTCATTATTTTTTTCACAAACCCGCCAGATTCGTTCATGTAGGCCGGAGAAGAAATAATAATTATGTTTTTCAGCTTATAATACTCTATCCCATTTTTTATTTTCGATGATAGATGATAGTTGTCTTTTAGATATTCAATAAATAAATTACCGACATTATGATATGTCATTTTATACTTTTGGGTCGGGTTTCCCAGGCCCACAATTAGGCGTTTTCTAGGATTGCCTATCATTTCCTTTTATTATAGAATAACCCCAGTGGATTTAATACTGTTATTAGGTTTTTTTATTAATTAAATTGATGAGATAAACAATCATGAAGCGTTTTTTATCTTCAATACTTGAAGTAGTTGAAATTGCCCTCATTGCGGTGGTGTCGGTGTTTTTAATCCGAAGCTTTCTTATCCAGCCGTTTTTGGTTAGCGGCGACAGTATGTCTCCTAATTTTTCGAATGGGGATTATTTATTAGTTGACGAGCTAACTTATAAGTTTAGATCTCCAGAGCGAGGGGAGGTGGTTGTTTTTCGTTACCCCCAGGATGAATCAACTTATTTCATAAAAAGAATTATTGGCCTGCCGGGCGAAACGGTAAAAATTAGTAGTGATCAAGTTTCTGTTTTTGAAACCCAGGGTGACAAGGAGATCCCGCTGGATGAAAGAGATTATCTTCCATTGGAGACGATAACCAGTGGCAACGAGACGGTTGCTCTGGGGGAAAATCAATATTTCGTTCTTGGGGACAATCGATCCTATAGTTTTGATTCAAGAAGTTGGGGAATTTTAGAATTTGATGAGATTGTTGGTGTTGCTCGGATACGTCTTTGGCCTATTAATAGTCTTAAGGCTTTCGCCGCCCCTAATTATTAATAAGGTGAGTTTCCCTGATTAGCCAGGGCTTTTTATATGATTAATAAAAAATCTGATTCTAGCGTTAAAAGTAAAAAAGCGAGTGCCAAAACTGGGGATTCTAAGACTGGCAAGAAGAAGGGCGGTTTATTCCAGGTACCTCGAGGCATGCACGACATTCTACCTATTGATTGGTTGTGGTGGGATAGAGTGGAAAAAGTCATTGATGACCTGGCTGAGCGATACAATTTCGGCCGGATCGAGACTCCAATTCTTGAAAATTCTGGATTATTCCAGACTACCATTGGCAAAGAGACAGATATTGTTCGGAAGGAGATGTACACACTTAAAACCAAGGGTTCGGATTTGTTAGCCCTTAGGCCAGAGGGAACAGCGCCTATTGCCAGAGCTTATATTGAAAATAGATTAAGTTCTTTGAGCCAGCCCCAGAAGCTTTTTTATTATGGTCCAATGTTTAGGCATGAAAGGCCTCAGAGGGGGAGGTTTCGCCAGTTTTATCAAGCTGGATTTGAAATAATCGGGGGGAATAGCGACTCAGTTTATGACGCTCAAGTAATCCTAATTTTTGATCGTCTTCTTCGGGCATTAAAAATCAAAGAAGTCGAGTTGTCAATCAACTCTGTTGGGTGTCGAATATGTCGACCTAATTATAAGCGTCAACTTCAGATTTACTACAAACGACACGAAAAAGATCTTTGTGCCGACTGCTCTCGTCGGCTAAAAGACAATCCTTTAAGAATTCTTGATTGTAAGAAAGAATCTTGTCAGTCACTTAAAGAGAAAGCCCCTAGTTTACTGGATAAAATTTGCGCTGGATGCACCCGTCACTTTAAGGCAGTCCTGGAGTGTCTTGATGAGCTTGAGGTTCCTTATCGGCTTGATAATTACTTGGTCAGAGGGTTGGATTATTACAGCAAGACGGTGTTCGAATTTTTTTCCGAAGGGGTTGACGTTGGCGCGCTTCCTGCCGGCGGTCGTTATGATTATTTAATTGAGGCAATTGGCGGTCGCCCGACGCCAGCTGTTGGTGGAGCGGTTGGAATAGAAAGACTAGTTGAAGTGATGAGGGAGTCAGGCATACGGTTCCCGGGAAGGCTCAAAAAGGAAATTTTCTTTATCCACGTTGGGGAATTAGCTAAAAAAAAGTCTCTTAAAGTTATCGAAGAACTTCGATCGGCTGGGATCGCCGTGGCCGAGGCTTTGGGGAAAGAATCGGTTAAGTCTCAGCTTCGAGTAGCAGACAAAAAGAATGTTACCTTAGCGCTTATTTTCGGCCAGCGAGAAGTTTACGAAAAGAGCATAATTATTAGGGATCTAAAATTGGGGTTGCAAGAGTCAGTAACATTAGATAAAATGACCTCCGAGGTGAAAAAGAGGTTGAAGATTAAGTAGTTTTATGGATTGTCTTTTTTGCTCTATCGCTGATAAGTCGGTGCCAGCCAAAATTATCTACGAAGATGAGTTTACGATCTCTTTCTTGGATATTAATCAGCGAACCCTTGGGCATTCCGTGGTGATTCCTAAGCGGCACCGAAAAACTATTCTGGAGCTTGAAGAATCAGAACTGGCGCCAATTCTAGAAGCAGTTCGGAAGGTGGAAAAAATGCTCCAGGGATCTATTAAGCCCGAAGGCTTTACTATTGGAATAAACCAAGGCAAGGCGTCTGGGCAGGAAGTAGACCATCTTCATATCCACATTTTTCCCAGGTTTAATGGTGATAACGGAAAATCGGTTCAGGCGATAGTGGATAATCCACCCGAAGAATCCCTGGATCAGATTATCGAAAAAATTAAAAAATCAATTTAGAAAATCATGGTTAAGGTAGTAAAAAAAGAAGGAGAGCCGGCTAATGCTTTAATTTTTCGTTTCTCAAAAAAAATAAAGCAAAGCGGCGTTTTGAAAGAGGCTAAAAAAAGAAGATTTGCTTCCCGGCCCCAAAATAGGAATAAAAAAAGAAAGTCCGCTCTTCATCGAGAAAATAAGAAAGAAGAGATTAAAAGACTGCGCAAGTTGGGGTTGATGTAGTCTTTTTTGGATGTTAGATATTGGTTTTATAATAATTAGCAATTGGATCAATTAGGGTAATTCAATTTTTATGTTGCTCGATAAATTAAATCAAGACTTAAAGAGTGCCCTAAAAAATGGAGATACCAATCGGGTGTCTTCACTTCGTTTTGTGCTGGCCCAAGTTAAAAATAAAGAGATTGAAAAACGAGGGTCCAATTCTGGCCGGGAAAGTGGGTTGAGCGATGAAGAGGTGATTGAAGTTCTAAGAAAAGAGGCTAAGAAACTGAAAGAGTCTCTCGATGTTTACAAAAAAGAGAATAGACAGGATCTTGCTGATAAGGAGGCCGGCCAACTGGTGGTTGTCGAGGAATATTTGCCGAAACTTCTTGATCGAGGGGAGATAGAAAAGGCGATCGACCAAGCGATTAAGGATGGCTTTACTGATTTTGGGTCCCTGATGAAGGAAGTCGTTGGTCGTTTGCGAGGACAAGCTGACGGAAAGACAGTTAGCGAAGTAGCGCGGGAACGCCTGAAATCTTAAGCCTTTCAGTTCTGGATGTTGGACACGTCAGAAATAGGAAGGATTGAGATATTCAACTTAGTTGAGGTAAATAAAAACCTTGATAGAAAAATAAGTTTAGCGATTAAGGAAATTCTTAAGATTTTGCGCTTGGAGTCAGCCTCTCTTCAAATATTCTTGGTTAATAGTCAGCAAATGAGAGCCTTGAATAGAAGATTCAGGAATAAAGATAGGGCGACAACTATTCTAAGTTTTGAGCACGTTGGTCCGCCTAATTTTTTCGAGGGAGCAACCGATAAAAAATCGATTCAATTGGGAGAGTTGCATCTAAGTCTTTCTTATATAATAAGAAATAAAGGCAATATTTTAAAATTGATTATTCACGGGATTCTTCATCTTATAGGTCATGATCACAAACAAGATAAAGATGCTCAAAAAATGAACCGAGAAGAAAATAGAATCTATAAAAAAGTTGTAGGGTCTGGAGATTTTAGCGATATTGGGGTAGTCTAATTAGGTATTATGGGGAAGAATTTAGTTGTCGGCTTGGATATTGGAACCTCTTCTATTAAGGTTGCCGTTATAGAAAACAGGAATAATCAATCGGAAGTTAAACTTATGTTTAAAGAGCCGTCCCTTGGGCTCAGGAGGGGGGCCATAGTTGATTTAACCGAGTGTTCCCAGGCCGTGGGTAAGTCATTAGCCAAAATTAGGAATGGTTTTAAGTCGGGAGTTAAGAACATATATGTTAATGCTGGCTCTTCCCAAATTAGAGCCCAAAAATCCAAAGGGGTAGTGGCGGTCTCTAGGGCGGATAACGAGATATATAGAGATGATATTGATCGGGTAGTTCGGGCTAGCCAAGCAATTAGTTTGGAACCAAATAGGTCAATAATTCACACTATCACTCGAGAATATACAATAGATGGAGTCGGCGGGATAGCCGATCCATTAGGGCTAAGCGGAAGTCGACTAGAGGTTAATAGTTTGGTTATTGACGCTTTTACGCCCCATATAAAAAATCTAATAAAGGTTATTGACTTAGTCGGAGGAAGCGTGGGAGACCTGCTGTTCACTCCTTTGGCCGCCAGCCGGTCGGTTTTGAGTAAGGTTCAGAAAGATTTGGGCGTAGTTTTGGTCGACATTGGTTTTGGGACTACGGGCCTAAGTGTTTATGAGGAAAACAGAATACTGGGGGTGGCTAGTTTTCCAGTTGGGGCTGGCAATATAACCAATGATTTGGCGATTGGATTAAAAATTCCCGTTGAGGCGGCGGAAAAAATAAAATTGAATTATGGCTACGCTCTCGCCAAAGAAGTTGGCCTTAAGGAATCTATTGAGCTTGAAAAGATATATCCCGAAGGTAAGGGCGTGGTTTCTCGTCGATTTGTCGCCGAAGTCATTGAAGCGAGAATGGTAGAAATTTTTGAATTTATTAATAATGAACTCAAGCTTATGGGTAAGGCGGGTGATTTTGCTGGTGGGGTTGTTTTTGTTGGAGGGGGAGCTAAATTGCCTGGTTTAACCGAATTGTCTCGTCGAGAATTAAAGTTATTCAGTCAGATTGGCTTTACTAACAACGATAATCGTTTGGTTGTTCCTCCAGCTTTTGGGGATTTGGTCGATGATCCAGAATTTGTTAATTCGATCGGATTGGCTTTGTTCGGCGGTGAGCGGAATAGTTGGCGGCCGGGGACAGCTATTGATTCCACGGGTGTTGTCGGGAAAATTAAGAAAATTTTTAACTATTTTACCCCCTAATTAAGGGGTGTTGTGTTTTTTTTAAATATGGGGGATATTATCTCTAAGTATGAAAGCCAGAAAAAATAAGAATTCTAGAAAAAAGGTTGTTATAAGATCAAGATCCCGAAAGGAGGCCAGGGACAAGAGGGCTCCTTCTCCCCTCGCTAAGATAAAAGTTGTCGGTATTGGCGGCGGCGGCGGTAACATAATATCGAGAATGAGCCGTGATTTTGTTCGGGGCGTTGATTTTGTGGGGGTTAATACCGACCACCAAGATCTGGATTATTGTGATGTTAAGCACAAGATCTACATCGGCCGAAATTTAACTAGAGGTCTTGGTACTGGGATGATGCCTGATGTTGGTCGTCAGGCGGCAGAGGAAAATCGATCCGAGATTGCTGAATCTTTAGCTGGCGCCGATCTGATTTTTATTGCTTCTTGTTTCGGGGGGGGCACCGGCACCGGAGCATCACCAGTTATTGCTGAAGCCGCTAAGCAAACTGGCGCTTTAACCATTGCTTTCATAACCAAACCTTTTTCTTTTGAAGGAGGCCAAAGAGAAAGAATAGCGATTGAGGGAATTTCAAAAATAAGGGATAAAGTTGATGCTTTAGTGGTTGTTCCCAACGACAAGATTTTTACCGTTATTGATAAGGACACCCCAATCCTTAAAGCTTTTGAGGTTATCGACGATGTCCTTAAAAACGCTCTTCGGGGAATAGTTGAGCTTGTTGTCTCACCGGGGATAATCAATGTCGATTTTGCCGATGTTCGAAATATTATTAAAGATGCTGGATCGGCTATTGTGGGGTTGGGTATTGCCAGTGGTCAAGATCGAGCGATAAATGCCGTTAATCAGGCTCTCAATTCTTCTCTTCTTGAGGTTAGCGCTGAGGGAGCAAAGGGGATTCTCTTGGGAATCTCTGGCGGCCGAGATATGAAAATGACCGAGATAAATGAAGCGGCTAAAATTGTCAGCCAAACTGCTGATCCTGGGGCCCAGATAATTTTTGGGGCCTACCAAGATCGTCATTTGAAACCAAATCAGATAAAGATAACTCTTATCGCTACTGGCTTTAACGAAATGGCTCCCGTGAGCTCTTCGCTATTTAGTGGTAAGGGAGAATTGCCAAATTTTTTAAGAAAAGGAAAAACCAGCTTTGAGGATATCGAGCCTGAGGGAAAAGACGATAAACCAGAGGACCATCAGGTGTCTGATAAAAAATCTTTTGAGCCGAAATCCAAGGAAAAAAATGAGATAAAAGAAGATGATGCTTGGGATATTCCGACATTTTTAAGAAAAAAGAAAAAGAGAAGGTAGTGACACTAAAGGTAGTGACACTATAAGTTATCAGTCATCCTCGTCGAATTGGCGGGGTTTTTCAATTGTCGGAGCTTCAATTCCAATAGCATTACCGCCAATCTTTATTACGTCCTTGTCTATTTTCTGAAACTCCTTCGAGGCACCGTGATACATATTAACAGTAGTCCCAAGATGGGTTCCAAGTTTCTCCATATATGTTTTGTAATTTTCCAAGTGACGGCCAAGATCACCAACTCGTTTTTTAATTTCTTTGGCCGATTCTTCGATTTGAAGAGATCGAAGACCCTGAATGACCGTTTGGAGATAGGCTAGAAATGAGGTAGGGGAAACAATGATAACTTTTTTCTCATTGACCGCGTATTCTATAAGGTCACGGGTGTTAGCTTTAACTGCGCCCACTTTGTTTACCAGAAGGTCGTAATAAATTGCTTCCGAGGGGATAAACATAAAAGCAAATTCCGTTGTTCCCTCTTCCGGTTTTATGTATTTTGCCGTTTCCTCAATTCTTCCTTTTAGATCATTCCTAAATTGCTCTTCCAGGCGTTTCCTTTCGTTTGAATCTTGAGCTTCCAATAGGCGATTATAGTTTTCCAGGCTGAATTTTGAGTCAATTGGAATTATTTTGTCTTTTAGGAATATAACGGCATCAACTTTTGTCCCATCTTTGAATTCATATTGAGTTTGATAAACTCCTGGCGGCAAGACATTCTCTAGGACAGTTCCCAGGTAATATTCTCCCAGAACCCCTCTTTGTTTTGGATTTTTTAGGATATCTTGGAGATTTTTTAATTGATCGGTTACATTCATGACTTGTTTTTGACCCTCACCGACTTTTGTCAGTTCTTCGACGATCTCTCTTATTATCTTATTACTCTCTGAAACTTGATCCCTCATAACCTTTGCTGATTCCCCCAATTTATTATCTAAAGTTCGATTTAGTTCATTTATTTGATTTTGAAGCATAATCATAGATTTATCATCCTCCTTATTTTTCCCCGATCTTAACAGTCGTCCCAGAATCACCAGGCCGCCGATTAGAACAACGAGAGTCGCGATAGGAATTATTATTGTAGCCATTTTGGGTTTAGTTTAACTCATTAATTTAGTAAAAGAAAATCCCATTATCGGGATTTTCTTAATCTAGGATAATTTTTTATCCTACTAGGTGTTCTATAGGTTGGTCCTGCTTGAAATTTTGATTGGAAATTCTTTTTTGGCTTGTTATTAAAGCTATGACGCATTTTAATTAAGTGAAAACGCAAATCTTAAAACGGAAAATGACAATGAAAAATGTAAAATTTTCAATTTTAAGCTGTTATTTTGAGACTCGATCTTTTAACTTCGAACTACTATTTAACCGTAATCGTTCCCGCCTCTGATGGTTCCAGTTTATTACGATATGTCCAGACACCAGATTTGTCGAAAGTGAATGAGTACGTTTCACCGGGATTGTAATTTTTCTCCGCGTTAAGTTCCGGCAAGAATTGAGCAGCTAAATCATCCCCGGCGATAATCCAAACCGGTCGAGAAGAGCTATTTTCAAATTCAACAGTATCGCCGATATCAATTGTTAAATCTTTGGGCGAATATCCTTCATCGGTGTAGGTGACAGTAAAGATTTGAGATATAGTAATTCCCTGAGGGTTTTGAACGTCTCCCCCTTCCGGATTTGATTCCGGAGTTGCGCCAATATTTACTATGTCGACAGGGGACGAATTCTCGCTCTCTGGCTCTGTGTTGTTTTGGTTAGTCGCAAACAAATACACCAAACCACCCAAAACCATTATGACTATTATTGTAATTATTATTTTTTGTTTCATGATCTGTAAATTATATCAAAATGCTTAAAACTCTTCTAATTTATCAAAATTAGCGTAAATCTTTGTTGTTTTTATTAATTCCCCAAACTCTACCTTAACCGCATTTTCAGCCTTATCCAATTCATCACGATAAAATTTTTCCTCCTTACTGGCTTTTTCGAATTTTTTACCATAACCGCCACAATTAGCGTGAGCCATCAAAAAGACTTCTTTGGGCTTATGGAAAGTTATAGATTTTTTTATTTGGTCCAGAAGATATTTTTTGTCGGAGTCAACCTCGGGACTGGCTAAATCTTTTATTCCGCCGCCGATTTTTATGAGATCGAAACTCCCAATATTTTTTTGTTTTATAAATTCAACAAGCAGGGGAGAGAATCGATTGTCAAAACACCAGACAATGCAAGCCTGGGCTTTGTAATGGTCCCTGGGTGAATGATAATTAATAATTCTTGCCATTAATTAATCAATCAAGACGTTTAATTTATTACTCGGGCTAACCTCTAAGAATCCGGAATTAATATCGATATCTTTTTTTTCATTATTAGCGGTCACAATTTTCGCCACCCCTTTCGTTAAAATACTTATAAGAGGGCGGTGGTGATCCAGGATAGTAATCTCGCCGCTTTTAGTTTTCACATTAAAAGAAACTATATCGCCTTCGTATTCTGTTCCTTTTAGCGATAAAACCTTAATTTTCATAAATCAGTCGTCTTCCAAGGTACCCTTGAGGTAAAAGAAATCTTCCGGTTTGTCGTCGTGCTTGCCGTCAATAATTTCCCCGAAGTCTCTAATAGTCTCCTCTAGGGAGACAAATTTTCCGGCTCGACCGGTGAATGTTTCAGCAACGAAAAATGGCTGAGAAAGGAATTTTTGAATTTTTCGGGCTCGATTAACAGCTTTCTTGTCTTCATCAGACAATTCTTCCATTCCCAAAATGGCGATAATATCTTGAAGTTCTTTATATCTCTGAAGAATTTTTTGAACTTCCCTGGCTACCTGATAGTGTTTCTCGCCGACTACCTTTGGGTCAAGAGCGCCTGAAGACGAGGCCAGGGGGTCAACAGCCGGGTAAATTCCTATCTCGGTTAAAGCTCGAGAAAGAACGATAGTTGAATTAAGATGAGCGAATGTTGCTGCTGGGGCCGGGTCGGTAATGTCATCAGCCGGGACGTAAATTGCCTGAACGGAAGTGATAGATCCTTTGTTGGTTGAAGTTATTCGTTCTTGAAGGGCGCCCATCTCGCTTGATAAGGTTGGCTGATATCCCACCGCCGAGGGTAAGCGGCCGAGAAGGGTTGAAACTTCAGATCCGGCTTGAGAAAATCGGAAAATATTATCAATGAAGAGAAGAATATCTTTCTGTTCTTCATCTCGGAAATACTCTGCCATAGTAAGTGCCGAGAGGGCGACTCTTAATCGAGCGCCCGGAACCTCGTTCATTTGGCCGTAAACCAAGGCAGTTTTATTGATTACCCCCGATTCTATCATCTCGTTGTAAAGATCATTTCCTTCCCTGGTTCTCTCTCCAACACCAGCAAAAACAGAAGCTCCCCCTGATTCTTCGGCCACATTTCTGATAAGTTCCATAAGAAGGACGGTTTTACCGACCCCAGCGCCGCCGAAGAGGCCAACTTTTCCCCCTTTAGTAAACGGCGCTAATAGATCGATAACTTTGATTCCCGTCTCGAAAAC
>Ga0066639_10002918_pt1 | contig 14865 bp, 17 predicted proteins | sample CryGeyCG2114_010_2_FD_59504 | JGI IMG/M metagenome (GOLD analysis project Ga0066639, IMG submission 59504) | Groundwater microbial communities from aquifer - Crystal Geyser CG10_big_fil_rev_8/21/14_0.10 | ecosystem: Environmental > Aquatic > Deep subsurface > Groundwater | place: USA: Utah...
CGACAGTCAGTTCTTGAGTATTAGGATCGACAACCTGAACGGCATTCAAAGACAATGTTGCTTGAGTATTGTTTTCCAAACCTTCTAATGGTTTAAATTTAATTTGGAATAACTCGAAAGGTTGCGTTGGATAACTGCCACTATCCCGCTGAGCCACATTTGCCCCCAAAGAAAACTCGACAACACCACTTGAATTTGCGCCGTTTGCATTAGTTAATACGTTAGCCGTACCCAAAACCTGTGATGATACTGGGTCTTCAACTAGTTGCAGCTTTGACTTGTCAAAACCGATATTTCCTTGTACATAGCCAACAGGATTACCCTTTGGATCGATCATAATTTGAAAAGTAGTTTCTCCTGTTACGCCTGTATCAGCCGGCAATACATAAATACTTGCCTGAGTGACCTCTGCCTCAGTAAAATAACGCAATGTTTGTTGAACGAGTAAAACTGCAGCAGGCATAGTAAGAAGCAAAACCAATAGTGAAGCAAGTTTGAATCTATTTTCTGGCCTAAGAAAATATTCTTTGAACTTCCTATATGCATTCATTTATTTCAGATTAGCTTTTAGGCGTCAACAATGCAAGCTCTATCTAACCCACCCTGGTTGTGCCCATTCCTCCATATATATGGGCAATTGCTCATCATTTAGTAATTTGCCGTCCTTAAAATGCATTTTTATTGCTAAGCCGCTTCGGACCTCCTTACTGAACATTTGATCAAAAACAAAATTTCCAAGTGAATAATAAATGGGTTTGCCTTCTATGTACTCTATATTTTGTACCCAATGAGGATGGTGGCCCACAACAACATCAGCGCCAAAATCTATCAACTCTTTTGCTAATTTCTCTTGCCCAGGCAACCCAGTGTCTTGATATTCAACACCCCAATGCATTGCAACAATTAAAACATCTACTTTAGAATCAGATTCTTTTATCAGCTGAGCTTCTACCATCGTTAACTCCGGAGCTATTTGTTGTGATTTATCAAACCCTAAAAAACCAAATGCAGTATCGTTTACTTCTTTCACTGTTAATTCCCCTGTCCCCGTGTGGGCAATATTACCATCCTGTAAATAGTTTTTTGTCTGTTCAAGTCCATTATTGCCATAATTCAAGGAATGATTATTTGCTAGATTAACGACGTTAATATTTGCATACTGCAGTCCTTGGATCATAAAGGGATCTGCACAAAAAATTAGACTCACTTTTGTTTCATCTGGAGGACAATCTTTTACAATTGGATTTTCTAAATTAGCAAAAACAATATCTGCCTTTTGTAACTCATCGGCAACCTTCAGAAATGGGTAATTAGGATCATCTTTTTCCATGGCGGTTAACATAACCGTACGGCCCAACATGACGTCACCCAACAGTATTATTTCTATCTCTAGCTTTGGAGCACTAATTTGCAAATTGTTCTTAAATAAATAAGTAGATAGGGACAGCAAAATTGCTACTCCCAATAAGCTTATATATCCAACTAATTTTCCCATGTTTTTAAGTATAACAATTTGCTGGTATAATTTTGGACACAACGCCCAAGTAGCTCAGTTGGTAGAGCGCAGTCTTGGTAAGACTGAGGTCACCAGTTCAATCCTGGTCTTGGGCTCACAATATGATATAATCTCCCAGCTATGGCAAAAACAAACAGAGAAATAGTCGCACTTGTGTGCCAAGTTTGTAAATCTCAAAATTACACCACTACCCGCAATAAGGTAAACATGGTGGAAAAACTTGTGATCAAAAAGTACTGCAGCACTTGCAGAAATCAAACAGAGCACAAAGAATCGACAAAACTCAAATAATCTTCTAAAATATTTTCTATCTGCAAGGGAGGGGTTTAGTCTTCTTGTAGGTAATCGTATCTTTTTTTTGCATCTTGTAAGGAGTATGCTCATGAAGCACGGTTCTGTCACCTCAAAGATTGTTGACCCAGATGGACGCAACATCAAAGCAGAAGGGTTAAACATTCTGTCGGAGGGAGACGAAGATGGCAGGTATTTTGTTCTAGCATGTAGTTCTTGTAAGAGCCATTATTCTCTAGAGCCTGGAGATGAAATACATGCGGAATGCGAAACTTGCCGAAATGGTGGGCCATGTGACTGTATAGTCGAAGCTGGACAAGTTATTCCCGTTCATAGCCCAGAAGATGTGGCCATTGCCGCATCGTGGCTAAGCGAGGTGGCCTCAGTCTAGCCCACCTTGGGCCCATGCTCATATCTACATTTGCCTGGTGGAGACATTCTACGAAAAACCATCCCACCAGGCATAACTAATACCTATAGTCATTGACTTTGGGTTATTTTTGAGTTAGAATGCTTATGCTAACAACGGTTAGCCATAGCTTTTAGTTCTTTTTAGGGAGGGTATCAAATGTACAGCAACGACCTAGTTCGCAAGCGTTTCATAGCTGAAAGGATAAAGAAGGCACAGGACACGGGTGTCCCGTTCTCTACCCGCATGCAGAAGACCTCCAGCAACATGTCTGGAACGCGCGACGGTTGCGGCGATCCTGTCTTGGACTTACAACAAAACCTACCGAAACGCAGCGGCTACAACACGATCTCGCTGCTCTACGAGACCGACCCCCTTGGGGCGAGCTGCACTGACTAACAGGAGGTCGCGACGAGATGAGGGTTTTCGGATATGGTACAAGCGAAGAAGCAGCGAATAAGTTAACTACTCAAAATCCGCTGTTTCAGACCGGATCTCCCGTGGCCAAGCCATACGCGACTCAAGACGAGATCGAGAAGGCTTGTCAATCCCAAGTGCCGAAAGAAAAGAGAAAGAATAAGAAATAATATTTTCGGCTGAAAAATCCAAGAAGTGGTGACAACAGTCACTCACCGTCATCACTTCTTGGACCATATTTATTACTTCATTTGATTAATTAAGGTAAAATACATATAATTAACAGCTTTTAACGCAAATACCTGATGGAGGTGTAATCGTGCCCAGAACCAAGAAATCGATGGCTAAGAGAATGGCAGAGGGCAACCCACCGAGAGGCTATGACGAGCTGCGACAATGTATCGAAACGGAGGCAAAAGAAAAAAGGCTCAAAGGCGAGGAAAGGCTGCAGTATATTGCAGACGAGTTGGAGAAAATTGGACTTCCAAATGAAGATGTCCTCCAACAAATCGAAACTTACGAGGAAATAAAGCCTCGACGTCTTCGCCTACCGGCCACAGGAGGTTAATAAAATGTTTGCACAAGCACCGCCTACAAGGGTTCCTCTAGTAAAGGAGAAAAACTGGAACCCTTGTATTTTTTTTATCTTCAAAAGAGATCTACTGTATAATATCCATATCTAATTTAGGGGTGTAGTTAAGTGGCATAATAGAGGTCTCCAAAACCTTTGTCGGGGGTTCGATTCCCTCCACCCCTGCACAGCACTGACTCTAAAAAAATTATTCTTTACATTCTTAAATAGATAACTTTGTATTTCTCAGGCTCATCGCATTAACAACTACAATGACAGAGCTTGCACTCATTAAAATTGCTCCGATTGCCGGTGTTAATTGAAAGCCAAGTGGAATAAATAACCCTGCGGCAGCGGGAATAGCTAAAATGTTATACCCCAACGCCCACCACAAATTTTGAACCATCTTAGAGTAAACTTTACGCGACAACACAACGAGACGTACTATGTCTTGAGGGTTACTTTGAGTCAAAATAACATCTCCAGCCTCCACGGCAACATCAGTACCTGCTCCAATCGCCACCCCTGCATCTGCTTGAGTCAGAGCAGGAGCGTCATTTACTCCATCCCCAGCCATCAACACCACATTGCCCTCGTCTTGTAATTTTTTAATATATTTATATTTTTCTTCAGGCAGTATTTCTGCAAAAACCGTATCGATACCAATTTTATGAGCAACCATTTCTGCGGTTTCTTTTTTGTCTCCAGTCAGCATCGCAACCTTGATCCCCAACTTGTGAAGGTCCTTTACAGTCTGCGCGGATTCTTCTTTAACAGTATCTTCTAAGACAATTTCTCCTATAACCTTATTTTCCAAAACCAGTGCCACCTGAATATCGTGATATTTTCCGATAAAGTATTTTTTGCCATTAACGTTTCCTTCAATTCCCTTCCCTGCAATATTTTTTATTTCAGTCGCGTTTTTTACTTTAACTTTTTTGGCTTTTACATATTCAACAATCGATTGGCCAATAACATGCGATGAATGAGACTCCAAGGCTCCAGCAATGCTTAGCAGATTTTTTTCGGTTTCACCAATCGCCTTTAGCTCTGTGACCCCAAATTTACCTTTGGTTAATGTTCCTGTTTTATCAAACACTACATAATTGGCATCCTTGATTACCTCAATTTTGCCCATGTCTTTGATAAAAACCCCGTTTTTAACAGCAAGACGAGTAGCAATGGTGGAAACAGTTGGTATAGCCAATCCCAAAGCGTGGGGGCAGGCAATTACCAAAACAGTAATCGCTAAGGTGATGGCAAAAACAAACGACTGGCCAACTACGATTGACCATATCAAAAGAGTAAGCAGCGCGACAGCCAGAGCAAAGAAGGTTAACCATTTAGCGGCCTTGTCGGCTAACCTTTGGGCAGACGGTTTCGTCTGTTTGGCTTCGGAAATCAGCTTCTTAATTTGGCCAATAGTGGAAGTCTCTCCTACTCTCATCAATTTGACTTCTACAGAACCATCAATACTAATTGCCCCGGCAACAACCTCCATCCCTTTCTGTTTTTCAACCGGTTTTGATTCTCCTGTGATGTGTGCTTCATTAAAATTACTGCTACCTTTTATAATTTCTCCATCCGCAGGGATCTTTTCTCCAGGCTTAACAAGCACAATATCCCCCTCATTAAGCGAGGACAGCTCTACCTCCTTTATCCCTTCTTCCGTTATTAAATGTGCTTGTTTTGGCAATAGCTTGGCAACCTCCTGCAGCGCATCTCCTGCAGCTGTCGAAGATTTTGCTTCAAGAAAATGCCCAAATAACAAAATCCAAACAAGAGTACAGATTTCAAGATAAAATTCCATTTCGATACCAGGGAGAAAAGTGGCCGCTACAGAAAACAGGTATCCTGCGCCAACGGCAATCGAAACTAAAGTCATCATTCCATACTGCTTCATCGAGATCTCATGCTTGGCATGCTGGAAAAACACCAATCCAAAATAAAAGATAATTGTAGCTATTCCCAGTTCCAAATAAAGTCTTAATGCAAAATCTGGTGCACCCAAAAGGTTAACTGCAGGCTCAGAAAACATGGCTAGAGGAACCAACAGAACAGTGACTATTAAGAACCTCTTTAGAAAATCAGAAGTAGCTTCTGGCGTTGTCATGTGCATCTCGTGACTCATGTGGTCATGATTGCCATGATCGTGCATATCTAACTTTACCAGATCCATACCACCACACTTTGGACATTTGCCAGGCTTATCAGACACGACATCTGGATGCATCGGGCAAAAATATTTACCCGTTACTTCTATTTCTTCATTTGACCTAAAAATGCTTTTGATAAATTTGTACATTAAAAATGTACCTACAATTACAAAAACAATATCTAAACCTGGGATTTTGTTTATGATCTCAGAAACTGCAAAAGCAACGTTATTAATAGACTTTGTCACCTGGCTCTCAGCGACAGTCATTCCTAATTTCCCTATAGATGTTAACCACAACATTAAAATCCCAGTGACGAAAAAGATTGCAGTTGCGATAATGTTAGAAACAAAGATCGGGAATACTTTTCTACCAATCTTTACCTGTATAATAACTTTCTTCAAAATTGGCTTACTCAAAATATTTCGTTTATGAATAAAAATAGCAGCCAGATATAAGGGCGTGACCATACCCAGTACATACGCTGCTCCGACCCCAAGCGATTGAATTAGAGTTGGGCTAAGGGAACTAAGAGCAACGACACCAATAAGTACTGGGGCACAACATGCACTTGTTATTCCCGAAAAAATTCCCAATGTAAAGGTAGCTACAATATCATTTTTAGGTCCACCGCTTTGCTTCATTCCAACGTGTGGCATTGGCAACTTTATGCCTAAGAATGACAGCACGGCTACAAGAAGCATAAATATACCGCCAAAAAGATATGTCTGATCGTGTAATTGGAAAAACATCGTCTGAAGCGCTTTTGCCCCTAAAACAATAGGCATCATAATGACAAATATTCCAAGAGAGTAAACCAAGGTCATCAAAAGCACTTGCTTTTTCTCTTTAAAAACATTTCCCAAATAGGCAGGGAACAAATAAGATATGCAGCACGGGGCAAACAGTGCTACCATGCCAGCAATATATGCTGCTATCAAAGATATCTGGTACATATTTAATTGGCCCAATCATCAAGCCACCTAGTCATCATTTCTATCTCTCTTGTTTGTGCGTTAATAATATCTTCCCCCATATCTCTTAATTCCTGTCTCCCAGTTTTTACAGGAATTAACTCTGCCATGTCTATGGCGCCTTGATGGTGTTCGATCATCAGCCTTACAAACTCACGATCGAATTCCTCCCCTGACAAACTGTTAAGTTCGTCAACCATATCTCTCATGTTCATTTCATCTTCTTCATGCATCATAGACATCATTCCTTCATCTTCGTGGGTGTGGCCGTCGCCTTTCATCATGTGCTCAACTCCGCCTCTCATCCCCATCATTTGCATCATTCCGTAGTTTTGACTATTTACTGCTGTGTTACTGACTAAAAGGGTTATCAAAACTCCCGTCACCAACCCAATTAATAAATGTGAATATTTAATTTTTTGGTCCATCTCACTCACCTACCTTTCTCACAACTTCAGCTGTTATATTGGCTGTAATCTGTTCAAAATTACGATTGTCTGTCTCTATAAAAATTGTTCTAATTACCTCTCCCAAATCAGTATCATCTTTGTGCACTGCAGGATCAAATGATACTTTTACAACAGTTGATTCATACGGTTCAAGCGACTTCATCTCAACATCAGCACTCGTACATCCGCACGAGGTTGAGATTCTGGTTATCTCCAGTTTCTGAGGAGTGAAGTTTGTCAATGTAAACTCTGTCCTCGCCACATCACCGTAAACCACAGTTCCAAGGTCTCGCTGGGGTGGACTTATACTTACACTTGGATTTACTTCACGGTAAGCATTTAAGCCTCCCGCCAGGTCAACCACATTAATATATCCCAGCTCTTGTAGTTTTAGAGCCGCTTCCCGACTCATAGAACCTGATTGGCAATATACCAATACTTGAGTACTTTTATCTTCTGGAAGTCGGTTTAAATTTTCAGAAATTTCACTGTATGGAATAAATGCATCCGTCCCAGGTATATGTTCTTGCTCTGGAACGTGTACATCAAGGATGAATGCGTCTTCGTTTTGGGCTAACTGGAAAAACTCGATCGCGTCTACACTATTAATGTCTATGGCATCACGCGAAACATTTTTGCTTAACAATTCAAACAACACAAATCCACTAATTAAAACAAGTATTATGATAGGTATTAATTTACTCATGCTCCACAGCTTGCACCGCCTTTTGATGATCCTGGAATAGCTCCAATTTGCTCTTTAATGGTTTGGTATCCTGGCGCGCTACTATATTCAGCTGATAAAACTAATTTTGGATCGATATTTTCCCAGACAGTATTTTTTTCTTTTTGGAAGTAATACGCTAGATCGATATAGGTCTGTTCAAACCAATACGAATTGAATGCTAGTGCTGCACGGTATATCTCACTTTCACTAAAACCTTGGCTTACCATAAGCTCTATCAACCCCAATATCGCCATTCCATGGTTGCAATCAGGAAATGACGTTGGATTACCGCAGCACGGTCTATAAATCCCATTAGCTATTTTAGAAACCATATCCTGTTGTTCTTGAGTCAGGACAACAATTTCTTGAGAAGAATATAATTCAAGTGCGTCCTTGCCACCAAGTGTCCATCCTGCCGTTGATGCGAAGTTTGCCAAATCGGCTTTATACTCTGTCCCCATGACTCCATTTGTAAGTACGTCTGATTTTTGGGTAAGCCCCAATCCCCACAAAGTATTAACCCAAAAGTAAGCATTTGCCCTATTTATTGTTATCTCCTTATCCATAGACTGCGTAATATATGCCAACTGTTCTGGATCCGTATATATATTTTGATATTTATCCAGATCTACTGCTCCGATCGCCAACAGCTTTTGGCCAACATCTCCCCACTGTAGAGGCACTGTATATCCGCTTTCAGGAACGACAACTTCCTGAAGAGCTGAGGCATCTAGGGATACTGCTTCGGAAACTATTTGTTCGTTTCTAGACACGATCTGTACATCAAATCTGTTTAAAAAGAAAACAGCTGTGACCGCGATAACGAGAGGAATAATTAATTTCATCTTAACTTCGAACGATAGCAGTTAACATAAAGTTTAATTCAGGCGTGCTAGGGTCATTGGTTTCAACCTTAATTTGTCTGTTAATCGGACCCACCCCACTCGGGCCATGAAACGCAGGATCGAAAACAACTTTGAGCTGGGCAGTCTGCCCTTCAGGGACATTCATAACATATGATGATTTAGTATGCATTCCAAATTCTGGCGAGCTTTCATCCCCTAAAATTAGCTGAGCGGTCGTACACATGCATGAGGTAGAAATGTTTGAGAGCGAAAGTTCTCCACTGCCAGTATTTTTAATCTCAAATACTCTCTCAACTGCTCCTTCATTTATTTGTATTTCTCCCCAATCATACGATTTCTCGGAGATTTCTACTCTAGCGTTTTCGTTCTGTACAACAGTTGCAGTTGTAGCGCTCTTGTTAAGATAACGAGCACCAAGAACTAGAGCTACAAAGATCACAACTATCATAATGATAAATTTATTTTTGCTCATATTTTTCTGGATTTTGTTTGAACTTTTCTAAACAACCTTCGGCGCAAAAATAATATTCACGCCTTTTGTGTTTATGGGCATAGGACGCCGTTTTTGGTGAAAGACGCATACCACAAACCGGATCTGAGGTGAGCGGAACAAGCTCATCCATCTTATGTGCAAACTCATCTGCAAGTGGATCATCTTTATACTTTTCAATAAGAATATCGCGAATAATGTCACTTGCTTTGATGAAGTTCTTATGTGCTAACCCATAATAGATTTGCTTACCGTCTCTCCTTGTTTCGAGAACTCCAGCATCTCGCAAAATCATTAGGTGCTGGCTCAAGTTTGCTTGATGCAAATCTAACATTTCTTGTATTTCACCCACAATAAGTTCTTGATTGCGTAGCAACTGAATAATTTCAAGTCGCTTTGGATGTGACATTGCTTTTAACAAATCTGCATGTAATTCAAACACTTTGTAATACATATTAGATATTCTGAATATATAATATGTTATGTTTTTTTGTCAACAGGCATATGCTATAAGCGGAGCTTGCAACACTTCGTGTTATAATGATCTAACATGCCAACTTCAGGCATTAAGCCAGATGCCCTAGACGAGCTGGCCAAAAGATCCAGCCACGTAGTTTTTTCTGCCAAAACTGCAAAACCACTTTCGCGTTCGAACATAGTAACAATATGCCCGAATAGAATCACAATTACTTATGGAGGTTTTATGGGAAATGAAGAATATCCCCTTCCCATCGACAACGTCATTGGAGCGAGAATAAACAGTGGCATGATTTTTTCAACGCTGATTATTGAAACTTTTGGATATCAAAAACCAGACCCAATAAAATATCTTTTAACAAAAGATGCTCGGTTAGCCCGCAGGTACATTCTTGCACTAGTTGAATGTAATAAGAATAAAATTGACCTTACAGGTTATTCTCTGTCTGAACTAAAAAACAAACTGAAATTAATTGGCATGGTGAGACATTAATTACTTACTTGTGGCGTGGTAAACTCCATCCCAATGATCTGGCGGATTTTTGATTAATTCTTTAATCCGCTCAATATAAATCAAAGTTGCCTGATCATTTGGGTAATCTTTTGTAACATTTTTAAACACTGCTAAAGCTTTTGCAAACTCCCCCTTTTCATACAACTTTCTAGCCTTTTCAAACACATCTAGAAAACCAATCTCGTCCTTAGTAGGCCTGCCCATATGCAATAATTCATAAATTGGCACACCGGTTTTCTTCCCTTTAACCGCAACAGTATCTAACTTTCTGACCGCAACTTTATCTTTGACTTCGTCATAAGTTGACTGACTAATACAAATTTTGGTCCCATATTGTTTATTAATGCCTTCCAATCTTGATCCTAAATTTACATTATCTCCAAGTAGTGAATAGTCAAAGCGCTGATCAGAACCCATGTTTCCAACTACCATTTCTCCCGTGTTGATTCCCACTCTTGCAGTAAAGTCAAAGTTTTCAGAAATTGTTTTTTGCATTTCTAAAGCTGTTTTACAAGCTGCCAAAGCATGATCTTTATTTTCAACAGGAGCACCCCAAAACGCCATGACTGCATCCCCGATATATTTATCGAGGACGCCTTCGTTTTTAAATACTATTTCAGTCATTTTAGTTAGGTAATTATTTAAAAGTTCGGCCAATTGGTGAGCCTGCATACTTTCTGAAATAGAAGTAAATCCTGCAATGTCAGAAAACAAAACAGTAAGTCTTTTTCTTTCTCCACCCAGCTTTATTTTGTGCGGGTTTTCTAGCAAATGGTTCAGCACTGATTCAGACAAGTAAAACGAAAACGCTTTTCTGATAAATTTCTTTTCTGCGTTTTCAGTTAAGTATTTGTAAATAACATTAGCGACAGCAACAAAAACCGCAGCCAAAATTGGATAAATAATATTCCTGATGACTCCCGAGTCAAAAGAAAAAATTACATATAAAATGTAGAAAATAACAAAGCCAAAAGTGGCAATTAAGATCATTAATGGAGATAGTAGAACAAAAATAATTGAGCCCACCACTGATACCATAAAAATAGTTACTAGGGTGAGAATGTTTGCTTCGGATTTTTTACCACTTTGGTCAAGAAGAGTCTGAATAATATTTGCTTGGATTTCTACACCACTCATTTTGGCAGAAGTCGGCACCGATTGAGTATCATGCAGATCTTCAGCAGTAGCACCTATCAAAACTATTTTGTTTGCAAAGTTTGAATTATCAATTTCTCCGTTTAAAACATCAATAAAAGAATAGGTACTAAAGGTCCCTGGATTCCCCAAATAGTTTATTCTTGTTGTCTTTTCCTCCTGAACCTCAGAAAGATAAGTGCTTGCTATTTGTTGAGAAAAACTATTTATACCACCTTCCCAAAGATTTACCCTACGTGTAATGCCATCAGAGTCAGAGATAGTATTCACATAACCATTGAACGTTACATCTTTCAGTTGTGGTATCGGCTCTAGAAATCTAGAATCGCTCATTTCCGCTGCCAAAACAACTTTGGTATTTTTCAAATCAGATATCGATTTTGCTAGTGCAGCATCATTTTCAATATCAGAGTTTTCCAGGAAAGAAATGTCAAACCCAATTACTCTTGGAGGATGTGTAGAGTTCAGCTGTTCTAGTAATTTGGCGTATACATTTCTATCCCAAGGAAATCTACCAATTTCAGAAATTGAGGTATCATCAATGGCAATAATTACAATGTCGTTAGGAGGTTGCTGCTGAGTATATAGAGTGTCTGATAATTTTTCATGCCAAGTTGCAAACAAACCAATTTCAAACAATATAGCCAATGTGGCGAAAATCCCTAAGCCAATTAATATTCCGTTGCGAAGTTTAGTAAATAGTTGTGATCGTAAAGGTTGCATTTGTATTTTGAACAGTTTTTCCATATTGCTCTACTCCTACATAATACGTTCCCAGACTAATTGCATTATAGTGAGCAGATATTGTATTTGAACTCTCTACTGCAGCACCTTCTGCATAAAACTTTTGTCCTTGCTGATTAACTACATAGACCTTCAGTTGTCCAGAGGGAACGTTTGCATCAAATCCTTTACCGTAAACATCAACATAGACATCTTGTTGATAGTAACAGTAGTCAGTACAAGAAGCCCTCTCTACCGTAAAATCAGGAGGTGGAGTTGGAGTCGGCGTGGGTGATAGCGTCGGATTTTGTGTTGGCAACGGGGTTTGTGTAGAGGCTGCTGTGGGGACAGGAGTCGGAGAAGCAGTCTTTTTGGGAACTATCGTCGGGCTTGGCGTTGGTGTAGCTTGATCTCCATAAGTTTCACCACCAAAGCGCTCGTCTAGCTGCTTATCCTGATCTATGTTCCACTGAAACCATTCGTCGTTTGCTTCATCACCACCCCAGTTAAGAATACTTAATGCTTTGTCACATTTAGTTGTAACTTTTTTATTAGCAACAACTTCTGCAACAAAGTCAGTCGGGATACAATCAATAATTACTTCACTTTTATTTACAGTAATTTTGTTACTGCCATCAAGTAAAATTCCATGTCCATATGATGTTCCTCTTACAGATGCAATGAGTGTCTCTGATTCACTTTCAAACACTTCCTCTTTACCTAGGAGTTTAGCTACTCTATTCCAAATTCTCCCAGACTCTACCGTCACCTTAATTTTCGATGGACTTTTCTCAAACAAAGTTAGAGTAGCTTCGCTATTTTGATCAAGTCTAGTAACAGAATTGTTTGGATAGACAATCTGAGCACGACTGTCACCTTTGGTTTTAACCACTGACCCAACTTTAACAACTTGCCCATCTTCACCCGGAACAAATTCTCCTTCGGAAAACTTTACTTCTACCTCACCATTAAAAATCTCTAAGACTGGTAGCTTGCTTTCTTCAATATTTGCTGGAGCATCAACAATCTGTGTTGTCATATTATTGCGACTCAAAATCACGACAGCAGATGCAGATAACAAGACAAGCGCTATCAATATTCCAATAACCAGGGGACGCTTTTTCATACGTGTATTGTAATCCAGATTACAATCAGGCACAACTTGAGGTATAATTCATCGCACAATACCTATATAACAGGAGTATTGAGATGACCCTTAAAAACTATCGCCTATGCGTAGGTATTTTAGATCTCCCAGAGGAAAGGAGGTTAAAAGTAATCAGGAGACAAATTCTAAACCGACAAATTCTATGCGGCGAAGAAAAAGAAAAAGTCCGCAAATTTGTATCTGACTTTTTGCAAATGGATGTGATTGGAGCCAACATCCATTGGCCGAACCAGAAAACTATCCCTGCTACTCGTCTGGCGGACGCCTGGATGGAATTCTATTCAATGCGTTGCTATTACCTAGACAAGGTGGCAGACCTGAACGACTTGCTACCTGTTTTCTTTGTTATCGTAGACAGACTATGCAAAGAAAAGGATACCCGCTTTTTGGTCAAAGGCATCGCGCAACTAATGGCCGACTGCTTTGAAGACCCAAATCGCGCAAATTCTTAACATGACTGGGGCGCCGAACGCAAAACCGGCGCTCCAGTTGCTATTCCACAACTAGCGTTCCCACCATTCCTCTTTGTCTGTGGTCCATAACCGAGCAATAATACTCATATTCCCCTGCTTGATCCGCCACAAATTCTACGGTAGTACTCTCTCCCTCATCCACAACAGATGAAATAACATTAAATTTATCTATGACAAAATCATGCCTACCTTCTTGACTTGTAAGAATAATTCTCACCCTATCGCCTTCCTTTACAGTAATCTCTTTTTGATCAAAATAGTACATGCCTCCTTTTATGTTAATTTCAACATCTGGTTCCTCCGTGGCCATCTCCTGTTCTTCACCTTCCCCTACTGTACTTTGGTTGACATCCATTATTGCTTCTTCACTTGGTACTTGACTGTTTTTCGCTGACAAAAATAGAAACCCACCAGCTACTATTAATAGCCCCACTACGGCTGAAATCATTAGTACAGGGTTCATGCCTTTTTTATTCTCATTTACAGATTCTTCTGGATTGTTATCAGTGTTATTATTTTCATCCAAATTAATCACCCCCTTTTCCTAAATCATATTTACATAAAATTTGCTATAATACCACCTATAATTCCCCTACATTTTTAGTTAGAGGAGGGAAAGATGGTCTTTTCGCATGCGATTTACAATGAGGATGAAACGTTACCGTATTTTGTTGACGACATGGATATCCTCGAAGATGAGGAGCCAAGCGGTGAACCTGAATGGGACAACGAAAACGACGAGCACGTCGGACCATTTCCGCCTTTTGATGAAGATTGATTGCTCTCGCATCACCCGTGCTGGGTTACGAACTCGTTACCTCGTGACCTAGCACATCTTAATTCAAACAACGGATATCTGATATTTCCCAGTCGTTTTCTGTCTTGATAAACTCTACTTGCAGGTCTTGCATGCTCCTTTCATCTTCTTTTTCTCCTTCCACTATCTTCTCACCTTCAATTAATATTTTTGCTTTGTTTCCCTCAATTTTCTTATTTAAAGAATTTAAGTCTGTCGGCAAATTTTTTGCACAATCAAGATTTGAAACATTTCTTGATGCTTCTCTAACTTGTTCCATAAATTCCTCATCCAGCAATGATTCATATGTACTACATTCAGAAGAGATAGCTCCAACTGCACTGGAAATTTCATTTAAACAATTATCACTAGCTTTAAATATTTCACCTGACAAATTGCCAGCATTACTTAACTTCTTTGATGAGTCATCTACTGATGTGTAAAAGGAGTTGTTTGAAAACGATATAAAAATTACCACCGGAATGAGGACAGCAAAAGTGACCACAGAGCCTATAAAAAAGTTTTTCATTTATTTCTTATTATAGTAGAATGACTTCATGGGTAAAAACGCACTTCTTGTTGGTGGAATTTTACTAATCTTAATTGTAGGTATCGCAGGCTTTATATTTGTAACAAACAACAATAATAGCAGTCCGCAAACTCCTGCTCCAATTAATCCAACACCATTAGAAA
>Ga0066639_10002920_pt1 | contig 14859 bp, 12 predicted proteins | sample CryGeyCG2114_010_2_FD_59504 | JGI IMG/M metagenome (GOLD analysis project Ga0066639, IMG submission 59504) | Groundwater microbial communities from aquifer - Crystal Geyser CG10_big_fil_rev_8/21/14_0.10 | ecosystem: Environmental > Aquatic > Deep subsurface > Groundwater | place: USA: Utah...
ATTATAAGCATAACGAAAGCTGTCTTGCGTTCCCCAAACGTCAGACCCGTCTCCGTATATATCGTAATTACCACTGCTAACTAATGTAGTCGAACCCGCTGTAGGTAGAGGATTACCAATGTCACGGCTAATTAACGCTATAGCCGAAGCGCCGCTGGAAAAAAGTACGGCAAATCCGATAAAGAGGAAAGCAAAAACAGCCAAACCAAGCTTAACTATCCCAGCATGAGGTTCGAGTATTTCTACAACCTCTTCTAGAGGACTCTCTTCTTTGGCAGGCTGAGCAGACATTGCAAGCTTGTCCTGTAGAGTGCCAAGCACTTCTTCAGGGCTAATATCAGCTTATAGGGTAAATAAAGTACTTGTCAACAGCAAAAATTCCAATAATTTATTACCCGTTTTTTTAGCATAAAATATGGTACTCAGCCTCAAATCAAACTTATAGTTAAATAAAATATAGGTGGAGTCTATTTACTAAAGGCTGTCCATATTCCAACGACCCCGTATCGTTATTTACTCCGGGCAAGCAAAGGAGAACTATTACCTTTAGGATAAGGGGGTCTATTTATCAATTAAGCGTAGATTCCTAACTTCCGTACAGCTTCAAACTTTTAATTCTTCCAAAATGTTTTATGTTCCTTGTCACTAGGATAAGTACATTTACTTTTGCACAGGCACCGATTAACAAATCAAACTCGTCCAGGCGCTCACCGGCCCTACCAAGATCCGCTTTTAGTTGCGCGAAGCAATCGATAATTTCTACAGTTAAATTTTTAACCTCTATACCCAACCCTAATAGATCGTCAATGTTTTGTAAATTTTTCTTTGGGTTTGCACTTTTATAAGCACCAAAAAAAAGCTCAGCAATGCTGATAATACTTATCGCTGCGCCTCGTTGTATGATTTCGGAAGGAAGATATCTGCGGCCTCTGATATGGTCAACTGCAACATCAGTATCAATCAAATATTTAATCACAGCTTCGGAACTTTTCTTCCAAAAGTCCTAAACTTTGTGACTTCAGGAAAATCAGGATCGGACCCAAAAGTTCTATCTAAAACCTTTTTAATATCAACCTTGCGAAGCTTTTCCCCTCTAGAAATCGGTGTTATTTTGGCAATCGGCTTACCGTATCGCTCGATTATTGTTTCTGACTTAGTAAAAAGCACATGGTTTAAAACATCAGCTGCCTTATTTTTCAATTCGGTTGCAGAAATAGTTTTTGACATATTTTGTACATTTTAGCTAATTTAGACAAAATTTTCAAGAAGAAACCTGTCAAGGAGAATCCTTACTGTGTCTTAATCGTTTAGCCTCGCAAGGCGAGGCCTTGCGTGCCCAAAGCTATTTCTCTAAAAACTTAACAACTCTCTCCATATTCAATATATTTTCTCCCCTATCGGTAATCTGTGCAAATAACCATGGTTTGCTTTGTACATTAACAATAGTCACTTTATCATAGAATGTTCTCCCTGTACTCGTTGTACCAATACACAGCTCCGGAAACATACCACAAAATTACTAGCAAAATTTGAAAGACTAAAATCTCCCACAATTTTATTTGATCTCTTGCACGATAAACAGATATCGTCAATAAAAGAGTTAGCGGAACAAAAAAAATAAAAGCAACAAGAGTATCAAGCTCACTACCAACAAGCTGAGTGAGAATTATGTCTCTTACAGAATATGCAATCCATGCACTGTCTAAAAATGAGAGGACAATTAAAAATATTGTCCCCTTAACCCCGCTAAAAGTTTGATTTAGTATCTTAAGCACAACTAAAAAGAATTTAATTCATGGAGCTTTGCTCGATCAAGAAGCTCCATGACCACCTACCTGTATCACCTGTTCGACCAACCTATTCGAATACCCATATTCATTTAGGCAGTCGTAGCCATTATGTGACAAAGATCTACATAATAGGCGAAGACTCCCGCAACGAATTTGGATAATTGAAATGTTATTTGCCATGAGAACCCACTTGAATAACTTGTTCAATAAGTCTATTAGAATATCCAAATTCGTTATCATACCACGCAAAAACCTTCACCATGTCTCCCCCAACAACTTGAGTCAGCGACAAATCCACAATCGAACTTTCGGGACGCCCCACGATATCCGAAGAAACAACGGGTTCTTCCGTAACTGCAAGCACTCCTTTATATCGTTCGCTAAAAGAAGCCTCCTTTAGCGCTTTATTTACTTCTTCAACAGTTACGCTCTTGTCCAAAATAAACGTAAAATCCGAAATTGAACCAACCGCAACCGGCACCCTTATAGCTACTCCGTCAAACAGCCCGTTTAACTGCGGAACCACTTGAGCTGTCGCAATCGCCGCTCCTGTCGAAGTAGGCACAATATTTGTCGCCGCCGCCCTTGCCCTTCTTAAATCTTTATGCGGCCCATCCTGCAAGGTCTGGTCGGCAGTATAGGCATGAATCGTTGTCATCATTGCCTTTTTGACCCCGAATTTTTCCGCCATAATCTGGGCAACCGGCGCAATGCAGTTAGTCGTACACGAAGCATTATTTATTAAGGCTTCCCCGTTGTATTTGTCTTCATTAACTCCCAAAAGAAAAGTAGAAACATTTCCGCCCTTTGCTGGCGCAGAAAGCACCACTTTTTTCGCCCCGGCTTCCAAATGCTTCTTCATTCCCGCTTCATCGGTAAATTTGCCGGTTGATTCGATAACTACGTCCACCATTAGTTCGGACCATGGAAGTTTTGCAGGATCTTTCGTGGCGAAAGTTGGCACTTCCAGTTCATCAATTACAATTTTACCTGTGGCTTCTCCTTCCTCTGCAGTTTTTCTTTCTGGCTCTCCAGAAATAAGCTCTCTTTTATCCTCGACCAGGTTCTCCCCTTTAACGTTTTTGCCCCAGACACCATAATTGGAATCGTATTTAAGAAGATGAGCAAGTGTTTTCGCATCAACAAGATCGTTAATGGCAACTATTTCCATCTCTTCGCGATGCCGGTCAAACCACACCTTAAATGAAGTCCTCCCTATCCTCCCAAAACCGTTAATTGCAACTTTGATCATACTTTTTATTATCTCGAACGCTTAACCGCGATAGCAAGCCTGGCAATTAAACTCCCCAGAATAACAACGGCCATTGCCAAAACCCCCGGCAGAAGGTATGGATATCTTTCTGTTAAAGGTTTTTGTGCCGCTTTTGCAGGCTCAAAGCTTTGGTTATTAACTTCCTGCCCTAATACAGCCGAGGAAACATCATTGGTGCTGTAATAAGCCAAATAAGCTCCGATATCGTAATCAGGGAATCTCGCAGATTTGTTTCCGTAAAACAGTCGCAAATTACTGCCCTTTCCGTTTTCGAAAACCACTTTTCTGACAGTCCCTATTGCCTCAAAATTACTTAGGTTAATTTGGGGGTTATCACGGTTAAAAACAGTTAGTCTTAAATACCGGAAATTTCCCTCAGAATAATTTATAGTCCCCTTCGCACCGCTAAATCTGGGCGTTTCGTAAGAAAAAATGACATCTCTGCCTAAACTGCTGAAACTACTCTTATCATTGCTTCCCTCTATTAAAATTTCCCTGTTAAAGTTCCTATCGCTAGTAGAAAAATTCAGCCTGTTGCTCGGGATCCCTCGTGCACCAAGGTCCAGTAAATAAACGGTCGCTTGTTTATCCCTATCCTGTCTCGCTTCCAAAACTTGCGGAGTTAAATTTGTCGTTCTTGATCCAAAATAAACATCATTCAACGCCGTTGCCCCAATTACCTGGACAGGGGCATCCCCTTTATCCAAAATTCTTATCCTCAAGTACCTGCTTGTCGACTGCGGATAATAAACAGTAGTATTTTTAGCCTTAAAATCGAGCGAATAATCATAAATATACCCGCCCTCGTCAGCTTTTTTTACTAATAACCAATTTTGCCCGTCTTTCGAAGACTCAACTTCAACCTGCCTTCGGAAATTAACGGAATTAGTCAGGATTGTTATCGAATTATGAAGCTGTCCCTCTCTGCCAAGATCTGCAATAAATTGGGTGTATTCTCCTTCTTTAATCGCCAGGTCACGCACAGAAAATCTCAATGTCTCAAGTTCCCTGCTTTCCCTTTCTACGGAAAGTTTGTATTTAATTTCCTGACCGTTTGAATCAATAATCCGCAAGTCTGAAAGGTTTTCATTAGCATGCTCATAAACCTGGTTGTCGATTGTAAAAGAGGCTAAGTTTTGACTGCCGCTGACTCTTATTTCCTTAGCAAACTGCCATTTTGGAGAATCGAAATCCGCATAAACGGAGGTGGCCGTAAATAAAAATATTAAGATAGGAACAAGAATATTCTTCATTACTTTAAGAGGAAAGATTTTATCCCCTCCTTGTATCTTTGGTAGACCAGAGAAATACCTAAAAGTATCGTTCCCAGGATTACGAAAGCAATAATCCGGTAACCCTGCTGCAGGTTCCTGGAGTCGTAAAGAAATACTTTAAATATGGTTAAACCTAAAAAGCCTAAGGAAAATAAACGGATCGGTTTGTATTTAAAGGCTATACCGATAGCTAGAACGGCTATTGAATAAAGAAGCCAAATTACCGAAAGTGTTACGTCTCTTACGCTTTCCAAATCCTTAATTTCTTTTCTGGCAAAATCACTTAACTGTTTTGGAGGTTGGTAATCAGTCTGCCGGTAATTATTTTGCTGATAATTGCTTGGATAACGATTTTGATTTTCTCTATTATATTGGCCGGCTACCAAAGTCAGTCCCAAATCCCTGCATAAAACGGTTATATTTGGAATTATATCCACATTTCCGTCCCAGGCAGCTAGGTTACCCGCTGTCTGGGAGTTAGCTATGGTCGCATCAGAAGTTGAACCCTGAAATCCCGGCCTTAAACATCCCGGTCCTACTCCGTCTCCGTTCTGTTTCCATACGCCTTTATAGCCCGCTTTATAAGCAAGAATCCCGTAATTTCCGGGTACTAAATTATTAAATGTAACCGTCCCCGTATAATCGGTAAATTTTGTCTGATAAAGTTTCATCCCGTCCGGACTTGTCACTCTTACTGTTGCCCCGGACACGTATTTTGTAAATGGATTGGTCCCGTCAGCATTCATATCATTTATCTTCACCTGTACAACACCGGTTGCCAAAACCGCACTTTGCGTTGAAATATTTGGATAAGTGAATTGATTTACCTGTGCAATTCTATATCCTAAAACTCTCACTTCGCCGGATAAAGCCTGTACATCCTGTTTTCTGACATTATCGATTTTCTTGTTATAGTAAGAAATTGCTTCCCACGATAAAGACCAAACCAGGACAATATTAAGTGTAATCAGAAGCGCGGGTAAAACCGGTTTTTCTTCTTCACCTAATTGTTTGGAGCACTTAGCAAAGAGGAAAGAAGCAAATCCCATCGAAAAAGCTGCAATTAAAAAGGTTAAGAACCTCTTATTTAGAATCAGCGAAAACGTACTAAGGTCTACTAAAGTGTCGAAAGCAAATAGACGTGCCAAAACCAGCATATAAACTGCCAAAGCAGCCACCCTCAGCTTCATACTGTTTATTAGGAAAGCCAGAAGCACCAACCCGCCTGCTTCTACTGCCCAGGCGATAGTTATCAGGTTCTTTTTAACCTGAAGAGGAACAGCGAGCGTCAGAAATACGATTGAAATGCCGAGAAATCCCAAAGTCAGATAAGACGACTCTCTGAACTTTTCATAACAAAGATATCCTAAAATAAAATAAAAAGCAGAAAGTCCGAAAGCAAAAAAACCTATTGTATCCTTGTATACAGTGCCTGTGATTAAAAAATAACCTATCCCGAAATATGCAAAACCGTTAAGAAGCATCAGGATAACGTCGGACTCTTCAGCCTCTTTTTTGTAAAAGAAGTCATAAATAAAAAGTGTCATGGCAAATATCAGGAATATAAAAGTCAGAAATGAGAAAGTCAGAAGAAATTTTTCTTCTTTATAAAAACTTGAAATCCAAAAAAGGACGACAATATAGGTCCCTGCAAAAGTAGTAATATTTAACTCTCTCCAGTTTTTGAAAAAAGCAACGGAAAGCACCCCCAGGTTCAAAATCACAATATAAGACATTAAAATCACCTGATTATCGAAGCCTTTTCCCAGAAGAAGCGGTGTGGCAAACGCACCTATTACGCCCAGTACTGCGATATTGACGGCTGAATATCTGATGGCCAGAAGTGCAGAAAGAAGCGTTATAAAAGACTGACTTATAAGTGTTGTGGGTACCGAAATCAGCTTGAAAACCCCATAGGCCGCCCAGACTGAAAGGTATAAAACAACCACCCCTCCTCCGCTGATGATTTGGCTGTATTTATGGAATTTATCCCGCAAAAACTCACCTGCAAATATCAGCACTATCCCGAAAAAGATACCGATTGAAACCTGTCCGACAGGACCAATCAAGCGGTTGTCGAAAGCAAATTTAAGGAAAAAAACAACCGCAATAACGATAGCAATAATTCCGATAATCGCAAACCAGTTTGCAGCAATATCGAATTCAAAATCATTCTTCTCCTCTGCCTTGCCGGCTATCTCTTGTTTAAAATCTACTGCCCGCGGTTCCTGTCCGGCAGTCTTTCGGACTTGTTTATCTGTTTTGGTAAATTGCTTTACGGCAAAAAGCAATAAACCGATAAAGGCCGCTGCCAGCAAAACATTAATACCGGAAAAACCGCGACTTGAGAACAGAAAAGAAGACAGCAGGTTAAAAAAGATTATTAAGGCAATAAACCCGGCAATTATTCCCCAAATCGACAAGCCTTTTGTATTTTTATCCTCGCCGGAGATATCATCTAAAACTTTTTCGGGGAGTTTCTTTTCACCTTCTAAAAAAGATACGCGTCTTTCAAGCTCTGCTACTTTTTTGGCAAGATTCCCTAAATCTTCTTCCATGCACCTAACTTCCAGTTTACAACTGCAAAATAGCAAGTAACAACAGTGATAAATTAAAGGATGAAGAAAAGATGGGTTTTCAATTCAAAGATAGCCTTGAATTTCCCTCTGTAATTTTGCACTTTGAACTTTTGACTTACCAAGGAACTTGCGAACCTCCTCCACCCAAATTATCAAGCTGGAAACCCCGAGTACTAGTAACCAATGCTCAAACCTAATGTTTTCAGTGTGTAGAATCCTGTTACCGATTGATGTCTCTACAACCAGTATCTGCAGAATTAACACCGCAAAGACCGAAGCAATCATGAACCGGTTATCCAGTTTTCGCTGAAAAACCGAAAGTGTTCTGGATCTCACATTAAACGCGTTTGCCCATTGTGTGACCGAAAGAATAATTAAAGCGATTGTCCTAGCATAGGCAATAGAATAATGGTTCAGAAAATAGATGAATACAGGCATCGTCGCAAAAAACATCGCAAGAGCCATTAAAACCATTCTTCTAATCATTAGAGAATCAATCAAATTATCACTCTCAACATCATCCTTATTCAGTAATTTGTGCCGGGGCGTATCCTGTGCCAGTGCAACAACAAAAAACCCGTCGGTTACAAAATTCAGCCAGATAATTTGTGTAGCCACAAGCGGCAAAGGTAAACCAATCAAAACCGCACCGGCAATTGCAAAAACTTCCCCTAAACTTGTTGAAAAAAGGTACAAAATTATCTTTTTAAGCGAAAGATAAATTGACCTTCCTTCCGCAATCGCATCCACAATCGTCTCAAAATTATCATTGACAAGGACTATATCGGCAGAATCCTTGGCAACCTGTGTTCCGGACCCAACAGCTATTCCCAAATGTGCTGCCGCAAGGGCCGGCGCATCGTTAACCCCGTCACCCGTCATTGCGCATACATGGCCGCGCCGCTTATAAGCATTAACAATTAAAAGTTTATCCTCGGGCGCGATTCTTGCAAAAACCGTAACCTTTTCAATTTTTTCTGAAAGCTCATACGCGCTGAGGGCTTGGATTTGTTCGCCTGTTAGCACAAGGTCTCCTTCCCTATAGATTCCGACTGCTTTTGCAATCGCCTTCGCAGTTTTTTCAAAATCCCCCGTAATCATTGCAATTCTAAAACCTGCGTTTCTGGCTTCTGCAACCGACTTTCTGACTTCTGCCCTCACCTCTTCGTCAATCGCCAGAAGCACATAACCGTAAAGTACATTTCCGGGCGAAAAAACACTTGCACCAATAACCCTGAAACCCTCTTTCGTCAGTTCGTGGTAATCGGCAATTAATCCGTGGTTAACACTTAAATTTTTATTTAAAAATTCCGGTGCGCCCACAAATACTTTCCACTTTTTCTTTTTTTCCAAAAAAGCCGCTTCAATATATCTTTTCTTAGGATCAAATGGGTTGGCAAAATCGACCTTATATTTTTTAGAAAGCTTTTCCTTGGAAAGTCCAAGTTTTGCGCACAAGGCGGCAATCGCCGCCTCGGTCGAGTCCCCGCTTGGCTTCCATCCTCTGTGTTCGTCATAAACTACATCCGCCTTAAGAGAAAGAAAAGTGAGAGAAAGAATGTCGGTCAGTCTTTTCTTCGAATCCAGACGCCACAAACCTTTTATGCTACCCTTCGGATCGTATCCTTCCCCGCTAACTTCAAACGTTTTGCCGCCATACCTTATCTTTTTAATTACCATCTTCCCTGTCGTAATGGTCCCGGTTTTGTCGACTAAAAGCGTATCTGCGTTTCCCATCGCTTCCACCGCCGCCATCTGCCGAACAATCGCGTGCGCTTTTGCCATCCGCCAGACACCGGAAGCAAGAACAATCGTCACCGCAACCGGCAAACCTTCAGGGATAATCGAAACGGAAAGCCCGATTACCGCTCCCAGAATTTCCTTAAGTTCAATTCCCCTAAGTAAGCCTACCGCTAAAGTAAAAACTGCGATAAACAAAACAGCAACGGCGATAAAATGGGTAAGCTTTAGTATTTTTTGGGCCAAAGGAAACGGCACATTCGAAGTTTGCACCAATTCTTTGGATATTCTTCCCAGCTCCGAATCAACTCCTGTTGCAACAATAATGGCCTCTCCGTAACCCCCCACAACACTCGTTCCCGCAAAAACCATATTTTTCTGGTCCCCAACCACCAAATTTTCCTTTGAAATTTTTGCTTCGGTCTTATCAACAGCCTGGGCCTCCCCCGTCAGAATTGACTCGTTTGTCTTAAGGCTTTCCGATTTAAAAATCCGTGCGTCCGCACAAATCCTGTCACCTTCTTTTAAGACTAAAATATCGCCGACAACCACATCTTCCGCAGAAATCAGCATCTCTTCTCCCAAGCGCCTTACAATTGCCTTATGCCGCGTTAAAGTCTTCAATCGCGCAAGGGAATTTCTCGCCTTCCCTTCTTGGATCGTACCTATTATCGAATTAAAGGAAATAACGGCGACAATCACCAAGGCATCAAGCATTCCGCCCGTAATAAGCACAAAGACAGCCGCAAGAATAAGTACATAAATAAGAGGGCTTTTGAATTGTCGGATAAAAATATCGAAAATTGTTTCCTGGCGTTTTTCCGCCAGGACGTTCCGTCCAAATGTAACTAATCTTTCACTGACAACCTTGGGACTTAGGCCTTTTTCAACCTCAACCGAAAGCTCTTTGGAAATTTCTGCGACAGATTTTTGGTAGTAGGCAGGCATAATTTTGTTATTCCAACGCTTTTAATCCCGGCAACTCTTTTCCTGCCAAAAACTCCAGCATCGACCCGCCGCCGTCCGAAACAAAGGAAAACTTTTTGAGAAGGTCTTCATTCCGTAAAAATTCAACTGTATCTCCTCCACCGACTACACAGTAAGCACCGCTAGCAGTAATCGCATCCGCAACTGTTTTCGTCCCTGCCCTAAAACCTTCTTCAAACATACCCATAGGTCCATTCCAAACAACAGTCTCTGCGTTGTATATTTTTTCCCCGAAAGCACGACAACTCTCTTCAGAAATATCTTTTGTATCTCCGGTCGTTGAACCTACAATCACATTAGGCTTAAAACTTAAATTCTGTTTTTTAATTTCTACCGGTAGATACCCTCCAACTAATACAAAGTCCGCAACTTTTGCCAAATTTTCGATTACCGGTATCTTAGTCTCAATCTTTGCTCCACCAACAATCGCAACAAATGGGCGCGCGGGCCCTCCCAGAAGCTTAGTCAGTTCTAAAATCTCCCGTTCAAGATGGAAACCTGCCGCATGAGGTAATAGCCTTGGCAAGGCTACCATGGAAGCATGTTCTCGATGGCAATTTCCGAACGCTTCATTGACATAAATGTCAGAAATCGAAGCTAACTTTTTTGCAAACTCCTGATCATTGGCCACTTCCCCAGGGAAAAACCGTAGATTTTCCAAAAGAACAACTTTGGCTTTCGTATCCTGCGTATCCACAAGGGTGTCCAAGAACTCAACTTTCATATTTAATATACTTTCCAAATGAGGAACAAGCTGTTTCGTGGAAAGCGCAGGATCATGAGCTTTTGGTCTATCCATGTGGCCAGCAATAATCAGTTCAGAACACAACCTTGTTAAAAAAATTGCGGAATCACGAATTGACTCGAGCCTTGTTGACGGCTTCATACCTTGCTGTGAATGGTCTACCTGGGTCGGGGATATACCTGCTTCAAGGGGAACATCCAAATCCGCCCGCAAAAAAACAACTTTTCCTCTAATATCCAAATCACCCAAAACTTTCACAAGTTAAGTATGCCCGCAAGACTAACAGCAATCAAGTATTTAAAATACTTAAGAATGACCAATAGTTTTGCAAACTACGAACGATTGTTTTTCTATAAGTTATACTGGGGACAAATACCAGATAGATCTTGCCTCGCCCCATGCGCTCGGATATAATCAATAGTCGGCCTAAGACTTATTAACCTCGTCGACTTTTCTAAGCTACTCGACTTCGAATTTCGAATTGCAAACCTGACAAGGCCGGTCCTTGTTTTCACTCCAAGCCTTATTTGATATAATTCCACGCCATGTCGGAAAGATTAGATTAGGGGCTTTTACAAGCCGCAGAAACTAATGCTGGCGTCAAAGCCGGTCTGGAATCAGGCTCTGCAGATTTTTTACTGCCGCCTGGAATCAGACAATATCTCAAATTTCTTGAAGAAAATAGAGACCGAATCGGCAGTCTTGGAAGCGCAGACAAAAATGAAATTGAAATCTAAATTAACCCTCTTCAAATCCTTCATGCCCAAGAGGCGTCTTGTCAGCGATTAGTCAAAGAAGGTCTTACTCCGCAGGAAGCCCAAGAAGCAGCAGAAGTCAGGATTCACCAAAATTACTGGGGCTTTAAAATTAACGATCCGGTCAAATTCCCAAATGGCCAATTAAGTACCTATGTGCGCGTTATTACCCGGACCGAATTAAAAACCGGACACAGCGGCGTTGGCATTCTGCCTCAAACCGAAGATGGCAAATTCGTTTTAATCCGCCAATTCCGCCATGCTCCCCGAACATGGATTTTGACAATTCCAATGGGAATGCATGAAGAAGGCTTGATACTCGAAGAGTCCGCCGCCAAAGAACTGCAAGAGGAAACCGGAGCACAAATCGTGGGTAAACTGCAATCCCTTGGCAACATTGTCCCTGACCAAGGTTACCTGAAAGAAAAAGACGTTCTATTTCATGCGATAGTTAAGCTTCAAGGCAAAGCAACCGAAGAAACGGAAGGCCTTGACGGAATAGAACTGTTAACTCGCCTCCAATTGCGAAGCGCAGTAAAAACCGGGTATTACATAGACCAAAACGGCAAAGAGTTCTATACCACCGACAGCTATTTACAAATTGCCGTTCTAAGAGCCCATTTGCTCGGATATATCTAAAACCTATATTTTTACATTTCCTAAGCTATAATATATTTCTATAAGTTAATACGCAGGCAAATGCCAAATTGTCCTAGCCTCTCCCGCAAGATAAAGCGACCCGGTGATTATTATTAAGGACCGACTTTGCGGATTCTCTGGCAAGGTCGGTCCTTGTTCTCTGACCGCCTCCCACACCGCCTCCTGGCTGTTTTTAAACGTTTTGACCTTTGAAATTTGAAATTGGCTCGCCCTCCGAAGTCTTGACGAAGGGGGGAAATTAGAAATTAGAAATTCTTCTATCTCATCCGGTTCCACTGCCGCAAAAAACCCTGTATCGGTAACTGCATTAAACTGTGTCGCATATACTCTATCTACATCATGTTCCTTTAATAATAGCCTCAAAATGCCCTTCCAGTCCTTCCCTTTTTTAAAGGCGCAAACCAGAATTACTGACTTTAGTCTTTTGTCCTTAGTCGTTAGTCGTTGTATCTTCTTTACCCAATTTATCAGCACTCTAGCCTTGTCTCTGTTATGCGCTCCATCCACTAAAACACCGTCATCAATCTCCTCAAACCTACCCTCAAAATGCGCACTAAAAACCTTCCTCTGCTTATTTTCACTTAACCTGATTCCGAGTTGATTAAGAGCTAAATTCACCAAAAAAAAGCATTCATTAGTAATATAAACTTTTTTCCCCAACTCAAGATCAATCTGATCTTTAATATTTCGTAATAAGTCATAGTATTGCCTGTCACTAGTCTTTAGAGTACTAATTGTTATCAACGACGCATTTTTCTCTTTTGCAACTTTTTCTATCACCTCCAAAGCCTTTCCGCTTGCCCCCATCACCACCGCCACCCCATCTTTTTGTTTTTCCTTGATACTTGATACTTGATACTTGATACTTTTAATAATTCCCGCCTTCTCCCTAGCAATCTCCTCAATCGTCTTCCCCAAAATATCCGTATGATCAAGTCCAACGTTGGTAATAACAGATAGATCCTGATTTAAAACATTTGTTGCATCAAGCCTCCCCCCCAACCCTACCTCTACAACCGCCATATCAACTTTCTCCTGTGCAAAATACAAAAAGCTTGCCGCTGCCAAAATCTCAAAATAACTGGGAGTTAAATGTGGCTGTTTGCGCATAATCGCTTCCACAACGGGTTTAATTTCATTAATTAGTCCAACCAACCGCTTAACTGGAATCTCCCCATTTGAAATTTGAAATTTGAAATTTGAAATTTGAAAAATCTGCATCCTCTCACCGATGTAAGTAAGGTGCGGCGAAACATGAAGCCCGATTTTCGGGTATTTTGTATTTAGTATTTTGTATTTAGTATTTGATTGGAAATTGGAAATTGGAAATTGGAAATTGCTTACCGCCAAAGCTCTCGCTAAGTAATAAGCTGTGCTCCCCTTCCCGCTTGTCCCCCCAATTAAAATGGATTTAAATTTCTTCTCTGGATTTCCCAGAAGTCCAAGAAGATACGTAATCCTCTCCAGTCCCAAGTTCTTTTTTGAATATGTGTATGGGATGAAACCTTCCAACCAACCTCGAACATCCGTATAGTTTTTCAGCATAACCACCCCTAATAAGTTCTGGCATCCCTAAAAGGCGTATAGTCAACTCCCTGCTTTTTAGAAACCAAAGCCCTCCAAGCAGCTATCTGTAAATCATTAACTACACCCAGCCGCCCATAAATAATTTTCCTCAGCTTCCTTAAATCACGGGGAGAAAAAGATCCGCAATGCCTCATAAGCTCTTCCTCATTTTCCCCGCAAAGAATTCCCGTAACATATCTGCTCTGTACAGAATGCAGCTTCATGTCTTCTTGCGGCAAGCCGGAAGTATCCGCTTGACCTTCGCGTACAAGTTTCTGGATCTTACTGACTTTATTCCCAAGAGTTAAATTATCAAAAACCGCGATCATTTCTTGGTCGACCCCAAATCTTTCAACTATTTCAGCATTGGAAAACCCGGAAATTTTCCCCTGAATAATCCGCTTTTCAATTTCTGCAAATACATCTCTTCTCTCTACCATAAATAAATATCTCGCGTGACGAATTTAAGCACGAACTGCTTACCTATTTCAATTCCAATTGAAGTTACACTAGCCTTCTGCTAAATTTAAAACGTGGATAATTCACTGCCTGCCCGCCAAAGACTGAGTGAAACGATGTCCGGCGGGCCTACAAATTTTATCTCATACCATTATTCGGTCGCCCTTCCGCAATTTATTGAAAGCCGCTTAACCCAGCTTGCAAACACCCCGAAAACTTTCAATGTTTCCGGGCTCATTAAGAATTTCTTCACACCGTACAAGCGGCTGGAAGTTTCTGGAAAAAACGAAAAATTCGGTGCCAAAACTTTTGCCGACAAATTAACTTTCAATCTCACCTCGATTTTTGTCGGCGCCGGAGTACGGCTGACCCTGATTTTCACCTGGCTTCTCGCAACTGTCCTTTTGGCAATTCTGGACATTGCAATTGTTCCCATTTATGCGCTTATTCCCCTTTTTTCATATCCCAAATACCAAAAAGAGGTAAACGAAACTTTTTTTGAAAAAGACGTAGAAAATCCCGCACTTTTTCTAAATAAATTCGCAAAAACACAAATATTTTCCTGGCTCTTTTTATTTCTAGGGGAAAACTTCCGCAAAGTTTTTAACGGGCTTACTTCTGCCAGGGAAGCCGGCATAACCAACACTCAAAATCCGGTAGGGATGATTACAACCCTTTACCAAAACTGGCCGCCTTTTAAAACGTTTCTGGAGCAAAGCAATATTAAAGAAAAAGAATTTGTAATTCTTCTCAATTACCTTTCGGCTCATCTAGAAGCTCCCCACCCGCAAAACCCGACTACAATCGGCCAGACACTTTCCTACGGATATACAAATAATTTAGATAAATACGCTTCCGAAATAACCAGCATTAACCTTCCCTCGGAAGAAAAAAAGCAAAAAATCCTGGAACTGGAAAAAGTTTTGGTCCGCCCCCAAAACAACAATATTCTGCTTGTGGGTGAACCGGGAATTGGCCGCCACGACACAATAGCAGAACTTGCGGCAGCAATTTCCCGCAATCAATTGCCT
>Ga0066639_10002926_pt1 | contig 14845 bp, 10 predicted proteins | sample CryGeyCG2114_010_2_FD_59504 | JGI IMG/M metagenome (GOLD analysis project Ga0066639, IMG submission 59504) | Groundwater microbial communities from aquifer - Crystal Geyser CG10_big_fil_rev_8/21/14_0.10 | ecosystem: Environmental > Aquatic > Deep subsurface > Groundwater | place: USA: Utah...
AAGGAAGCCCCACCCCGCGATATTGAAAATATGACTTCAGAACAGATCGAAGCCTATTTAAGATCTTTAGATTTAAATTGAGCTCCACCCACTGGAAATATTTGAAGATTGATCTGATACCCCTGGCCTACCCTCTATTGACCCTGGACACGACTAAAAATAGGCTCATTTAGAAGCTGAATACCTATGAGTTTATCAAATTAAACAAAAGCCTAAGATCCGGCTTCGTCCTTCTCCCCATCCTCCTCGTTGAGCTGAAGCAGAATTCTTTCGGCCAAGACTCGATTGAATCCTTTGACCTGCGCAATCTCCTCTGGCTCCGCCGCTTTTAAGGCCTGAACGTCTGGGAAGTGCTTGAGCAGTTCTCGTTTTCGTTTTTCACCAAGTCCCACCACCATATCCAGTTCGGACTCGAGACTCGTGGCCTCGCGCAGTTTTCGATGATAGGTGATCGCAAATCGATGAGCTTCATCCCGAAGCCCTACTAGAATATGATGAGCCTCCGAGTTGGGTTTTAAAATCACCGGATTCTGTCGTCCCGGCAAAAAGAATCTTTCGTCACTGGAAAAAACTTCGCTGTCCGAAAACTCTCCCTGAGTTCTCGCTTTCGCGAGACCCACCACAGGAATCTCGTTTTTCCCAATCTCCGCCAGGATCTTAACCGCAACATTTAACTGGCCCTTGCCTCCATCGATCACAATCAATTGAGGATCTTCATACTCGGTATGTTGAAATCGTCGAGAGAGAACTTCTTTCATCGACGCATAGTCATTGGCACCCTCAACGGTCTTGATCTTGTAACGACGATAGTTCTCTTTGCTGGGAACACCGTCCTCGAACACGACTTGGCTGGCGACACTCTCTGCCCCCTGAAAATTGGAAATATCATAACATTCAATGCGGACAGGAAGAGCCGGCAAGTTCAACTTGGCTTGAATTTCTTCCAGTCCCTTTCGTTTTTCAACGGACTTGGTCACGTACTTTTCAAAATGAGCTTTGGCATTTTCATTCGCCATTTCAATCAAACGTTGGGATTTTTCTGAGGTCCCCACTTTGACTGAAACCTCAGAACCAGATCTTTCCTTGAGCACGACTTCCATCAATTTGGTCAGATCCAGTCCAATATCTACTGGCAAAAACAGCTCTTCGGGGACCACATTTTCATCGTAGTACTGATTCAAGAAAGAAACCAACCACTCGCGAGGATCTTCCGTCGGGTCTTGGGGATCCAAAAGAGGAAAAAAGTGCGCCCTGGTGCCCAACACTCTTCCCGATCGTACATGCACGGTTTCAATCAGACAGCCTCGGTCGTCCCCAAAAAAACCAACCGCGTCCTGATCTTTTTCGCTGGCGGCATTGATCACGGCCTGCTTTTCAAGAACAGCCTTGATCGCTTCGACGGAATCTCGCAATCGTGCCGCCACTTCAAACTTTTCTTCGTTCGAAGCTTCTTTCATTTTTTCTTTCAATTGTTTGATGATCTTTTTATCTTGGCCTTTTAAAAAAATCTTTGCGCCTTCAACATCAAGGCGATAATCCCTTTTTGAAATATAGTTCACACAAGGGGCCGTGCACCGACCAATCTGATGGGTCATACAAGGCCTCTTTCGAGTCTTGAAGACCGAATCCGTACAATCTCTGATTTTAAACGTACGATTCAAGAACCGAATGGTTTCATGCACCACCATCCCACGGGTATAAGGTCCAAAGTACAATCCCCCATCTTTTTTAACCTTGCGACTTAAATAAAGCCTCGGAAAATCATCCGCCCAAGAAAGTTTAATATAGGGATAGGTTTTGTCATCTTTGAGCCGAATATTGTATTTGGGTCGATGCTTTTTAATGAGAGAAGCCTCGAGCAAAAAGGCTTCAACCTCCGTTTTCGTTAAAATGTATTCAATTTCTGAGATCTGCTTGACCAGCAGCTGCGTTTTTGGCGAGTGATCTTTGCTCTCGGTAAAATAGCTGCGCACGCGGTTGCGCAGATTTTTGGCCTTGCCGACATAAATGATCTTGTCCACCTGATTCTTCATCAGATAGACCCCCGATTGGGAAGGAAACTCCTTCACCTTTTCTTTGATGATCTCAAATCTCTCGCTGGCCATGTCCTACTTTTTTACGTGGATCTTAATTGTCTGACTGAACTTCTCTCCAAAAGATCGATGAGCTCCGTCGGCAAATTGTAAGGTCAAGGTGTGATCACCCGGCGCCAAAGTCAGCTCTGCCTCCGTTTGAGCTTTGCCATAGTGAATGTTGGTGGCATTGGCTGGAATTGGCTGACCTTTCGGTAAAGATTTTCCATCCACAATCAAATGATAATGGCCAGCAGTCACATCATTGACCTTTTTTCCAGCCGGAGTCAGCGTCATTCCCTCAACACCCATTTTAACCTTGAATGTGCCGGGCACGGTGGCTCCGTCCAATGGTTCGACGAAAAAGACCCGCGCCATCTTAATCGCACCATGAGAAACATCTGCATTCTCCTGATGAGCTTTAGACTTTGCAGTTTCAGGCATCTCCGTTTGAGCCATCTCCACCCCGGCCATTGCATAACTTGAAAACAAGAGCGCTAAGAACAATATCCGTGTCATTTTCGATCTCCTTTGTTCGAAGGCAATACAACTTCACCGCCTTCAGTTTTATTCAAATCCGTCTCGATACTTCCCGACCTCAGACCCAGCTCTAGGATCTCCAGCCGCTTCACTTCATCTCGAATTTTGGCCGCCTCTTCGAAATCCAACTTGGCTGCCGCCTTTTTCATTTTCTCTCGAAGACTGCCGATTTCTTTTGGCAACTTCTCGGGGCTTTCCGAAAACTTTTCAAAAAGATTTTCCCACTTTTTGTTTTCGTGACCAATACGTCCAGCTGGATTTCCGTCGAACAAATCACCAATGCCTTCGCTGATTTTTTTCTTAATCCCCGCCGGCGTAATTCCATGATCCAAATTGTACTGGGTCTGAATTTTTCGACGACGATCGGTCTCGCCCATGGCTTTAGTCATCGAATTCGTCATTCTGTCCGCATACAGAATTACATGGCCATTGAGATTTCTTGCCGCACGGCCAATCGTCTGAATCAAACTTCTCTCTGAGCGCAGAAACCCCTCTTTGTCCGCATCGGTGATGGCCACCAACGAAACTTCGGGAATATCCAATCCTTCTCGCAACAAGTTGATCCCAATCAATACGTCAAAAACGCCCAACCGCAAATCTCGAATAATCTCGACTCGCTCGACAGTCTCAATATCACTGTGCAAGTATTTTACTTTGATGCCCAAAGACTCATAATACTCACTCAAGTCTTCAGCACTTCGTTTCGTCAGTGTCGTAATCAACACTCTTTCTTTCTTCTTTGTCCGCAAACGAATCTCTTTTAGCAAATCATCCACCTGATGTTTCACCGGCCGGACCTCGACTTGCGGGTCGACCAACCCGGTCGGGCGAATAATTTGCTCTACAATGATGCCTTCGCTTTTTTCAAACTCATAAGCACCAGGGGTTGCCGAGACATACACGACCTTGTCCATAAACCCTTCGAACTCTTGAAAATTCAAAGGCCGATTATCCAGAGCCGAGGGCAACCGAAAACCATGCTCCACGAGATTCATCTTCCGCGCCCGATCCCCGCGGTACATCCCCCCAATCTGAGGAATGGTGACATGGGACTCATCCACAAAGGTAATAAACTTGGACGGAAAATATTCCAACAAGGTGGGCGGCGGTTCCCCCGGAGATCGCCCTGTCAAATGTCGCGAGTAGTTTTCAATCCCCTGGCAAAACCCCATTTGCTCCATCATCTCAATATCGTAAAGAGTTCTCTGCTCGAGCCGTTGCGCTTCTAGAAACTTCATCTCTTTCTGCATATACTGAAGCCGCTCACGTAGCTCATCGCGAATATTTCCCACCGCTCGTTTTATATTGTCATCCCCTGTGGCATAATGAGACCCCGGATAAATTCCAATCTGATCCAATTCCTCAAGCACCTCTCCGGTCAGTGGATCCATCCACGCAATTTTTTCGATGAAATTTCCAAAAAACTCGACCCGAATAGCTTTTTCTTCTTCGTACGGAGGAAAAATCTCGACGATGTCCCCTCGGACCCGAATCGTTCCGCGATGAAAATCCACATTGTTCCTTTGGTACTGAATGCGAATCAATTCTTTCAACAAATGATCCCGCTTCATTTCTGTATTGGAAATCAGCTGAATCATCATCCCTTCATAGGCCTCGGGGCTGCCCAGACCATAGATGCAAGAAACACTGCTAACGATAATCACATCCCGCCGGTCAAACAAAGACCTGGTCGCCGAATGCCTCATGCGATCAATCTGTTCATTGATGGCGGAATCTTTTTCAATATAAGTGTCAGTTGAAGGGATATAGGCTTCCGGCTGATAGTAGTCGTAATAAGAGACAAAATACTCGACCGCATTATTGGGAAAAAGCTCTTTGAACTCGGAATACAATTGAGCGGCCAAGGTTTTATTGGGTGCTAAAATCAACGCGGGCTCGTTGAGAGCCGCGATGGTATGAGCCATGGTGAAGGTCTTCCCCGATCCGGTAACACCCAATAAGGTTTGATGATTCAGATTCTTCTGAAAATGATCGACTAAATCATGAATGGCTTTGGGTTGGTCTCCCGAGGGCTTAAACTCGGACACCAACTGAAAGTTTTTTACTTTGCGACTTCCCATTCGCTCCCTTCGGGAGTGTCACTGACGGCAATGCCCATGGCTGTCAGCTGGTCCCTCAGTTCGTCGGATTTTTTAAAGTCCTTGGCCGCCCGGACCTGAGCACGAGCAGCCACCAATTGATCAATGTCAGCTCGAACCAATTTTTTCTTGTTCAGTAAAATATCATCCAAAGTGATCAAAAATTCCCGAGCGGGCTCTTGAAACAGAGACATCAGTTGACCAAATTTGACCACAAAATTCCTAAGAGCCAAGGCCTTCCCACTCACCGCCGGCGAAGGCTTCACTCCCCGCTTGACCTGAGCATTAAATTGCCGAATCACTTCAAATACCCGCGCAAAGGACTCTGGCGTATTGAAATCATCATTTAAACTCTCAGTGATCTGAGCCCAAGCTTCACTGGTAATTTTCTGAAACCCAGGGTCTTCTTTGGTGTCCCCTGTGATTAACTGCTCGGCCAAGGCCAGGGCCGAATAGATTCTGGCCAGAGCATGCACCGCCTGATCAATTCCGTTCTCACCAAAATCACTGATAGAACGATAATGCACCGACAACAGCATATATTTAAAAATCTCTGGATTGTATTCGTCCATAAAGGCTCGGCCAGTTTTGATATTTCCCAAAGACTTGCTCATTTTCGCGCCGGAAAAATTCAGCATATTATTGTGCAACCAGTACTTCACATAAGCCTTGCCACTGCAGCCCTCACTCTGGGCAATCTCATTTTCATGGTGAGGAAAAATCAAATCCATGCCGCCGCCATGAATATCAATCTGCTCTCCCAGAATACTTTTTGCCATGGCCGAGCACTCAATGTGCCACCCTGGTCTCCCTGGCCCCCATGGAGACTCCCAAGCGGGCTCTCCGGGTTTCGATGGCTTCCAAAGTGCAAAATCCAAAGGATCCTGTTTCTTGCGATCAACCTCGATACGCACCCCGGCCTTAAGATCATCTGGATTGCGATTCGAAAGTTTTCCATAACCATCAAAGGCCTTGATGGAATAAAGGACCTCGCCGTCCGACACATACGCTTTATTTTTTGAAACCAAATCACCCACCATCTGTTGGATGGGCTCCATATACTCGGTCACCTTGGGATTGTGATCATGCGGTCGCAATTTCAAACGAGCAAAATCTTTTTGAAACTCTTGAATATAACGCTCAGAAATTTCAGAGGCCGTTGTCCCCTCTTTTTTTGCCTGATCGATAATTTTATCGTCCACATCCGTATAGTTATAAACATATGTGACCTTGTAACCCTGAACTTCCAGCCAATTGCGAACCAGATTGTAAAAAATGGCGCCCCGAAAATTTCCGACATGCAAAAGCCCATAGACCGTGGGTCCGCAGCAATACATCTTCACCTGCCCCGGGGTCCAAGGTTTGAATTCTTCTTTTTTTCGAGTCTGCGTATTGTAAACCACCAACATTGGCTTGCTCCTCAAATTCCCAATCCTAAAGCTTTCCCAGGCACTGATTCACCCGCGCCAGCAAACTTTTCTTCGACATCAACGGAACCAAAATTTTCAGCTCGGCGCCATGGGGTTTCCCAATCACCGCCACACGAATGGGCATGAACAAAAACTTACCTTTAACCTGAGCTTTTTCTTTCACCAGATCCTGAAGCTTCAAAAATCTCTCTTCAGTCATAAACTCAGAGTTCTCTTGTTCGACCAGCTCTTTCCAAGCTGCAAGAACCGCCTTGCTGGATTCCCAAGTAAAAACCTCGCTGGCCTCATCATGAATGGTAAAAGATTTGTCAGACAGAGGTCGATACAACTCCACCGCATCGTTCAAAGTTTCCATGGCGGACTTAAACACATCTACACTCTGTTCCTGCCACGCCGGATCCGAAGACAACTCAAGACCTGCATTTTGCAAAAAAGGAGCAATCTGTTTCCAAATTTCTGCCGACGGCAAATTTCTGAGGTGCTGTGCATTCATCCATTTTAATTTCACCGCATCAAAAATAGCACCCGCTGGATTTGCTCTGCCCAGGTCAAAACCCGAGATCATTTCGTCCATGGTCAAAACTTCTTTGCCGTTGGCATGAGACCAACCCAAAAGCGCCACAAAATTCAAAAGAGCCTCTGGCAAGTAGCCTTCCAGTTTAAATTCATGGCAACTCGTTGCCCCTTTTCGTTTTGATAACTTCTGCCGATCTTCATCCAAAATCAGCGACAAATGACCAAAGGCCGGTGTCACCCAGTGCATGGCCTCATAGATCATCATCTGTCGCAGGGTATTCGGCAAATGCTCTTCCGCACGCAACACATGAGAAATCTTCATCATGTGATCGTCCACAGCACAGCAGAAATTATAAACTGGCATCCCACCACTGCGCAAAAGCACAAAATCCCCAACCATGTCCGATGGGAATCGAACCTCTCCGCGGATTAAGTCATTCAGAACATAGTCTTTTTTCAGAGCACGGGTCTTAAATCGAACCACGGCCTGCCCACCTTCAGCAATCTTTGCCAAAGACTTTTCCAAGGACCAACTTTCATAGGGACTCTCGACATGGGGAGGTCGCCCTTGCGCTTTGGCCAGCGCTCTTTGAGCATCGATCTCCTCGTCCGTCAAAAAACAATAATAAGCTGCTCCCTTTTGCAGAAGCTCTTCCGCCACATTTTTATAAATTGATAACCGCTCGCTCTGTTTGTAAGGGCCAAAGGGCCCCATGGCCTCCAAAGTGCTCGGATGAGGACCTTCATCCCACTTCAATCCCAACCACTGCAAATCTTCGAGAACCATTTTCAAAGACTCTTCAGTGCTGCGAGCCTGATCTGTGTCTTCCACTCGCAAAATAAATTTGCCGCCATGTTTTTTGGCATAAAGATAGTTGTACAAAGCAGTTCTTGCGCCACCAACATGCAGATAACCTGTCGGTGAAGGCGCAAAACGAACACGAACTTCCTGAAAAGACATCAAGGCCTCCCGGCTGAAAACACAGCAAGGGATCAGTCTAGCGCAGTCTGATTTTCAATGGAAGCCTTGAACCCATTTGCCAACGAGTCGACATCGATGACGCACAGAAAGGGACATCTCCCCAAACCTCCCCTCGTCGAGACTTTTGGACATAAAAAAAGGGCTCAACGCATTGAGCCCTTTGTAAAATCAAATGTTCATGAATTCTCTAGAGTCCGAAAATCTGCCGAACTTCATCCTCGTCCGTCAAAGTTTTTTGATCCACAGCCAAGGAAAGCTCTTTCATTAAAAGACCTCGGGCTGTATCGAGCATTTTTCTTTCGCCGAAAGAAAGCTCCTTGTCGACCCGAAGGAGGAACAAATCGCGTAAAACTTCAGCAATTTCAAAAACGGATCCGGTTTTGATCTTTTCCATGTACTCGCGATAGCGTCGATTCCAGGTTTGATTGTCAATCTTAACGTCTTTGACTTTGAGAATTTCAATCACCTTGTTGGCTTCGTCTACAGAGATAATGGGCCGCAGACCCACCTGACTGACGCTGGTTTTTGGAACCATGATTTTCAGGCCGGTCTCAAGGATTTGAACTGAATAGAACTCCAGCTTTGAACCCATGATTTCTTTGGTCTCGACGGCCACAACCAGACCGACACCATGCCCAGGATAAACTGCGTGATCCCCAGCTTTAAAATCCACTAAAGACGATTGAGTTTTAACTTCTGCCACTATTGAACCTCCACTCTCATTCCGCTTCACTCCAGAACCCCAAAACCAATTTCAAAGGCGGAATATGAGCCAAGGAATTTATAGCCTATTTGACACGAGTTATCAAACCCTATGAAGTGCACCGAGGACTTTTTTCAAAGAAAAAGCGGAGGCCGATTGGCCTCCGCTTTCATAGTAAAATCAATAGATTAGGCGAATAAATTAACGAGAAGTGTACACCAGCGCGTATGGCTGTTTTCCCGCTTTTCCCATTGGAATTTTAATCCCCTTCACCGAAATGGTGTAACGACCGGCTTTCAAGCCACTCAGCTCCACCACTTCATTGTTGTTGATGGAATCTCCGCCACCATAAACTTTGCCATCAGGCCCTGTAACAATAAGGTCAATATTGTTCACCAAAGCAGCCCCCGCAGATGGCGTCCCTGGAGCATCCGTGTACACGAGATTCGCCAGCAATGTCCCGGACTTCATTTGAACTGTTTGATCTTCACTCTGACCCTCTGCCACACCCTCTGAGTCTACAAAACGAGTGGCATTGCCCAGTTCAGAAACAGCTTTCATATCGACTCGGCCATATCCCTCGTCACTGTTGGGTCGCAACTGCAGCTCTTGAGTTGCACTGCCCTGACCATATTGGCCTGGGAACATATCAAATGCTGTGTGCAACAAGGTTGCTTTGATCAAAGCCGCCGAAGGATTGGCTTGATTTTTCTTCTGCATCAGAAACTGTCTCGTCAGCGCAGCAGCCCCTGCCGTCAGCGGTGTCGCCATCGAAGTTCCACCTGCGTAGACATAGTCATCATTGTAGGCTCCCCACATAACCTCAGCGCCTGGAACATGAGAACGAGCAGATAAAATATTCGTTCCTGGAGCTACGATCTCGGGCTTTCTACGACCATCAGTTGTTGGCCCCCTGGAGCTAAACATCGCCATGCCATTGGGCTCATCAGAGATCTTTGAACTCCAAATGGGCTCTGCCGGCCAAACATCTTTGGCTGTTTTTAATTCGCTGATTTTTTTCTGAATACCTCCGATTGCCAAAAGATTCTCGGAAGCACCGACCGTCAGAGCACTTTTTGCTGTTCCAGGAGAACCCACTGAATTGGGATCAATTCGGCCGTCTCTGTCCATATCCACGCCAGAATTTCCAGCTGCGAAGAGAATCAAAAAGTCGGGGTGATTCCACATGAAATCATCCACTTGCTGAGCCATAGAATCATAAACACCAAAGTTTCGAGCCGCACCCCAAGAGTTGGTGTGAATACGAGCCCCATCGTTGTAAGCCGCATCAAAAAGCTTATTCAATTTTGGCGGTACAGTGAGGTTATCGATAATTGTAGACCACATCCCTTGAGCCACCATCTCGGCGGCATAAGCGCCACCTTTCAACGCCCCACCTGACGAAGTGCCTCGACCCAGGACAGATCCAGCCACATGAGTTCCATGCCCCATGGGGTCACTCCATGTTTTTGCACCTGCACCAAAAGAATAACCAGATTTAACCGCTCCAGTGAAGTCAGGAGAAATACTGTCAGCGACACCCGAATCCAAACCGGTGTCCGCCATAGAAACAATTTGACCTTCCCCATGGTACCCCTTGGCCCACATTGATTCAAAATTCATCACTTTTGTGCCGGCCTCAAATCCATTGAGATCTGAGTAGTCCCCTTTGGGAGCAACCTCAGAAGTGTCCATGTCCCCATCTTGTAAACGGAAATTCAAAGACTCCATTTTCTCCAGCTTCTGGATGAACTCGACACCTTTCATGCTCATCAAGTTAGAGACAAAAGCCATGTCCATTCTCACAGCGACAAACCGGTCTGTTTGATCCAAAACTTGAAGTTCACTGTCGCGATTTTTCAAAGCTTGCAAAATATTTTTGGCGTCCTCATTGGTGAAAGCAGCCACCAAAATATTTTCCATACGTCCCACCGAGAAAACACTCAGAGTTGGCAGGCTTGGTGACAATTTCATGGTCCCTTGAAACGGAATCCAAGCATTCACTTTTCCAGTGGCTGCGAACTGAGACAACTGTCGCTCGGTCGCACGTACAATGAGAGCATCATCAGGAATATAGCGGAAAATCTGAACACCCATATCTGTCAAGGCAGCTTTGTCAGATTCTGTAATTGAGGAATGGAATTGAAGAACGTAATCTTGTGCACTCACCGCAAACACACTCGACATGTTGGTGCGAACTTGTGTCGGATCAACAGATCCATTTTGAAAATGCAAAACAGTTCCCGCCTGGCTTTCAAAAGCCAATGCTAAAACCGCAACCAGAGTTGCAACAGAAATTCGGCTCCGAATTCCTGACTGAAGTTTCGTTCCTTGTGCCATTAATTCCCCCCTTGGATTCGATTGGAAAAGATTCGATCACTGAATAAAGAAAGAATAAAGACTTTTCTGTGCAAATTATTTCGAGGGGACTTATAATCTCAGCTTATGCCTATTTGCGTCAGGCAATGCCCGCTAAGGCCGTTGGGCCGTGAGAACGAAGGAGTTCTTCTCTCAGGAGAAGATTCTCCTTTTCCTTCAGCTCTGGATCTTCTCTGAGAATGTCAAAAGCTGCCTGTCTGGCCTCTTGTAAAATCAAAACATCCCGCACCAAATTGGCCATCTGAAATCCAGGCAAGCCGGATTGGCGGGTTCCCAAGAACTCTCCGGGCCCGCGCATTTCTAAATCAAATTCGGCGATTTTAAATCCATCCGTGGTCTGCTCCATCATTTGAGTTCTGGCCCGAGCCTCTTCGGACACGGCCCGACCCATAATCAGAATGCAAAAACTCTTGGCCGTGCCTCGGCCAACACGCCCACGCAACTGGTGAAGCTGAGACAAACCAAAACGCTCGGCATGCTCGACGATCATCATGTTTGCATTGGGCACATCCACGCCGACCTCGATCACTGTCGTACTGACCAGAACTTGGATTTTGCCCTGGCGAAAAGAATCCATCACGGCTTCTTTTTCAGGGCCTTTCATCTTTCCATGCATTAAACCCATATTGATTTCCGGAAATTGCTGCCGCAACTTTTCAAACTCGTCCACAGCGTTTTTTAGGTCGATTTTTTCGCTCTCTTCAACCAAAGGATAGACGATGTAGGTCTGACGTCCTTTCATGATTTGTTCGTGCATAAACTGCAGGGCTTGCGGTCGTTTATTTTCATAAATAACGCGGGTTTGGATGGGACTTCGCCCTGGGGGCATTTCATCGATGAGTGAAACCTCCAGGTCTCCATAGACCGTCATTGCTAAAGTCCGCGGAATGGGGGTGGCCGTCATCACCAAAAAGTGCGGCGAGATCCCCTTGGCCTTTAATTTCCCACGCTGTTCGACACCAAAACGATGTTGCTCATCAATCACCACCAAGGCCAAATTCTTGAACTGGATGTCCTCTTCAATGAGAGCATGGGTTCCAATCAAAAAATCAAGGGCGCCGGTTTGTAGTTTCTGGGCCATCTCTTCTCGGGCAGCGGCTTTGGTTTTCCCCGACAACAATGCCACCTTGACGCCAAGGGGACCCAGCATTTTTTCAGCATTACGAAAGTGCTGTTCCGCAAGTATTTCCGTGGGCGCCATGAGGGCCGCCTGAAAAGAATTATCGATAGTGAACAGGACCGCCAGAAAAGCGACCAGTGTTTTTCCACTTCCGACATCTCCTTGCACCATTCGATGCATGGGCTGATCTTTCATCATGTCATTCTTAATTTCTTCAAAGGCCCGGAGCTGGGCCCCTGTCATTTGAAAAGGAAGGCTCTGGATCAGCGTCGCCCTTCGATCCGTGGACGGAATTCGCAGAGCCAAGCCTTTTTCTCTTTGAAGGCCTGCTTTTTTCGCCGCCAAATAAAGCTCAAGCCAAAAAAATTCTTCGAAAATAATCCGGTGATGAGCCGCAGACTTTAACTGAATAAATTCTGCGCTAAGTTCAGCTGGGGGCTGATGCAGCTTCCACAAAGATTCTTTTCTTTCCATCAGCTGATACTTTTTCAGCAAGCTGGAAGGTAGCTTTTCTGCACCCCAGCTCTCATCGGAAAGCTGCGCCAAACACTGCCGGATTAAACGCATAATTTTGGCAGAGCTTAAGTTTTCAATCTCGACATAGATTGGAATGACATCGTCTTGGATCTCTTCATCGGATGCTAAATCCCGAATATCGGGGTGGTGAAATTCAAGCCGCCCTCGGTAATCAATCACCTTGCCGGTGACTCGAACCTCTTTAAAAGCATTGAAACGTTCAAAATAACCCCGATAGGGAGTGCGAAAATATTTGCAGTGAATCTGCCCCGACGCATCTCGCAACAGCACATCATATATTTTTCGGTGAGATTTCCCCATGGGAATAGCTGCTACTTTAACCACTTGGGCTTTTAAGCTGACGACCTCATCCGGCTTTAAGCTAGCGATGTCCCGCGCGGCCCTTCGATCTTCGTAAGCTCTTGGATAGTACTGCAAAAGATCACGAACTGTATGAATGCCTCTCTTGGCCAGCAAAGCTCCTAACTGGGGCCCGACGCCTTTGAGGTACTGGACATTTGTCTCGAACCTCAGAGCTGGCGCTGGCATTTTTTCACGGTCATTGGACGCAGGGGCCTTGGACATAGGTTCCCATTTCACGCAGATTCGGGTTTTTTTGTCAAACTCCCAGACGTTGGATTGTTTCACAGTGAGAAGAAAGTGCGTCAATAGCAGGGACATGGCAAAATAAAAAGATGGATACACCTGGTTTCTTCAAAGTACGAATCAGCACCCTGATCCCCGAAAAACCCACCAGTTTCGACCTCTACCTCAGGATCAATGATCAAAACATCATCTATTTGCGTGCGGGCGACAAACTGGTTCAAGAAAAAATTGAAGCTCTTGGGTCCCGAGACAGCGGCAGTCATTTCTTGGTCAAAGAAGAAGATCGAAAAGCCTATAAAAACTATGTCCATGATCAGATGATTTCCGAAGACCTCAACGTTCGCGAAAAAGCCATCTTACTTCGCGAGTCTTCGATGACCTTGGTTGAAGAGCTGTATGAAAATCCAGATGTGAACAAGGCTCTCGATGGCGCCCGCCCCCTGATTGAAGAGTTCGTGACCTTTATGAAGGCCGAACCAGAGGCCATGGCGCACCTGATCTCTTTGTCAGGCCATGATTTTTACACCTACAATCATTCTTTGGATGTGGGCATTTATTCGTTGGGATTGGCCGAAGCCTCTGGAATCTCCAACAAAAAAGAGCTCGAAGAAATGGGCATCGCAGCTCTATTCCATGACGTCGGCAAACGCCAGGTCAGCCTGGATATTCTGTGCAAAAAAGGCGGCCTGAATGATGCCGAATGGGCTCAAATGCAGAAACATCCCCAGTATGGACTTTTGATTTTAAACCAAAATGACAATATCAGTGATGCGGTCAAAGCTGCTTGTTTTGAACACCACGAATCCTGGACCGGCAATGGGTACCCACAGAGCATTTCGGGCGATGAGATCCATCCCTTTGCTCGTATTGTTGCCATCACCGACACCTATGACGCTCTCACCACCCAACGTTCTTACAATGTACCGATGAAACCATTGGACGCTGTTACGATGATGAAAGAAAAGCTGGCAGGCCGCTATGATCCTGACCTACTCAAAGCCATGTACTCAGTTTTATTTAAATTAAAAGCCGCCTAAGTATTGGTCTCTGTCGAACAAAGGGAGTTTTCAATGAAAAAGGCTTTGCTCTATTTCTGCACAATGATTCTGCTGAGCGCGACGGCTGCGGCGCTTGAACCTCAAAATCCAGAGGGTCTCTGCGATCGTTTTCTAGGAGAGAAAGAAAAAACGTCCTGCCTGGCAAAAATAAAAAAGATGCAGCCCGACTGGTATCTAGCATCCACCTGCGCCAAACAGTTTGACGACAAGAGCTTCTATGAATGTTTGGATCTCAATCAGGTGACTCTTTTTTCACCCAAAAAGCTCGAAGCCTGCGAAGCCTCGATGGATGATACCGACAGAATCAAGTGCATTCGAAGCCCCGCCGCGACAAAATCAGATCAGGCCTTTCAGAAAGCGACCAGCCCACGCATGAGGGGTCGTCAGGGCTCTGTCCGGCTGTCCGAAGGTTACTAGCGGCAGCTCTATTTCTTTAAGTTGACCAGTTCCAGATAACCGCCGGCAAAATTCGCGGCCCGATGATAACCGAGATCCCGCAGCGCCAGGGTGACTGCTGCAGATTCGATGCCGATATTGGCGATGACTAAGATTTTTTTCTCGGCAGTGATATGAACCTCTTCAAGTTTTTTGCGAATCCCCGCGTTCGGCAAACCTTTCGAATCAAAAAACTCGTCCCACGGAATATTGATGGCTCCAATATCAGGGCTTGTTCTGAAATAGGGAGATCGGACCTTTCCCAGGTATTCCTTCACCGGACGAACATCAATTACCACCGGAGGATCTGCATAGCCCTTTGCTTTGATGGACTCTTTGATAAATTGCGTCCGATCAACAATCAGGGACTCGTCGAGCTCGGGTTTCCA
>Ga0066639_10002927_pt1 | contig 14843 bp, 13 predicted proteins | sample CryGeyCG2114_010_2_FD_59504 | JGI IMG/M metagenome (GOLD analysis project Ga0066639, IMG submission 59504) | Groundwater microbial communities from aquifer - Crystal Geyser CG10_big_fil_rev_8/21/14_0.10 | ecosystem: Environmental > Aquatic > Deep subsurface > Groundwater | place: USA: Utah...
CTGACTTCTTCTCTGAGCTATCGCCCATTTACGCCTCCCACCTCTTTCGGCTGATACCGAAGTTATCGCTATTGACTCAAGAGATGGTGGCTAAGAGCTTAGTGTTTGGATTCCATGTGCATTTCCAGCTTATGCACTCTCCGCGTCACTTTCCGCCTGTCCACCCTTTTGCTCTTCCTGAGTTTTATGGACCATTTGAGGTGATGCGCCGGAAGTGATCACCTCTTCAGTAATTATAACTTCCTTCACGTTAGCTTTGGAAGGGATTTCGTACATGAGATCTAACATTGCTGTTTCCATCACCGCACGAAGGCCCCTGGCTCCAGTTTTACGTTTGATGGCCTCTTGTGCCACTGCCTTTAAGGCTAAGTCCTCAAACTTAATATTGACGTTTTCATAACTAAACAGCTTTTGATACTGCTTAGTAAGGGCATTTTTAGGACGCACTAAAATATCAATGAGTGCCTCTTCAGTTAGAGGGTCCAATACGGAAACCACCGGTAAGCGGCCAATAAACTCAGGGATGAGACCAAAGCGAACAAGATCATCGGGCTGGACAAGCTGCAGCAGATTTTCATTTTCATTTTGAAGTCTAGTTTTAATGGTGGCACCAATTCCCATAGACTTTGAACTCACTCGACTCTCTATCACTTTGTCCAATCCCACAAAGGCGCCACCGCAGATAAACAGAATATTTGAAGTATCTACTTGAATAAATTCCTGCTGTGGATGCTTTCGACCACCCTTTGGAGGCAAGTTGGCCACTGTCCCCTCTAGAATTTTTAAAAGAGCCTGCTGGACACCCTCACCACTCACATCGCGAGTGATAGATGGGTTTTCAGATTTTCTTGAGATTTTATCAATCTCATCAATATAAATAACACCCCTCTGAGCTCGCTCCACATCATAGTCGGCGGATTGAAGTAGATTTAAAACGACGTTCTCAACATCCTCCCCAACATAACCGGCCTCAGTCAGAGTCGTTGCATCTGCCATGGCAAAAGGAACATTGAGAATTTTTGCAATCGTCTGTGCCAGTAAGGTTTTACCAGACCCAGTCGGTCCAATCAGCAGAATATTACTCTTTGCTAGTTCAATTTCATCTTTTTTACGAGTGCTTGCGGAGTTAATCCTTTTATAGTGATTGTGAACAGCCACAGCGAGAGACTTCTTTGCCTTTTCCTGGCCAATCACATAATCATCTAAATAACTTTTAATATCTACTGGTTTAGGAACTTTAAATGTGCTGCGCTTATCATCTTCACGCTCACGTTCCTCATTGATTATGTCATTGCACAAATCAATACATTCATCACAAATATAAACACTAGGCCCCGCAATGAGTTTTTTAACTTCTTTTTGGCTTTTGCCACAAAAACTACAAACTAAGGAACCATAAACATTGTCTTTTCGACTCATACTTCACCCTCTATTTTTTAACTTCCTTCATTGATTCCACAATATGATCTACAATTCCCAATTCCTGCGCTCGAGCAGCGCTCACAAAGTGATCTCTATCCATCCACTTTGTTAAATGATCAAATTTCTGCCCCGTGTGTCGGACATAAATATCTGTAATGATTTTTTTTGTTTCTAATAATTCTTTGGCATGAATTTCAATATCGCTCGCCTGTCCACTCAATCCCCCAGAAATTAAGGGCTGGTGAATCATGACACGTGCGTGGGGAAGAATATATCTTTTTCCCTTGGCACCAGCAGTGAGCAAGATACTGCCCATACTTGCTGCCATGCCCGTACAGAATGTACGCACATCACAACGAATATATTGAATAATGTCATAGATTCCCAAACCAGCACTCACACTTCCGCCAGGAGAGTTGACATAAATATCTATATCTTTTTCAGGATTTTCCATTTCAAGAAATAGCATTTGTGCAATCACAACGTTAGCTAACTCATCTGTTATGGGAGAACCAATAAATATAATTCGATCTTTCAATAATCTTGAATAAATATCGTAACTACGTTCACCTTTATTGGTTTGTTCAATCACATATGGAATCAGTGGCATACTTAGGCCTCCTCCGGCTATTATAGCACCTCGACCAAGGGTTCCCAAGAAATGTCACCCCGTGAAAGCTATTCGGACTTTTTACATATGAATTTTATTCCTAAGTGCCGAAAATTCATAACTGACATATTGTGTTAGCGTGTGGAGGGGTGACTTGTCTTAATTTGGGATTAATCATAGGAAATTACTATTTTCTTTAACCTAGGACCCAGATGAAGGTCCAGGCACTTGAAAGGACTATTATGAAGATCACAGTTCAATTAGCAAAAAAAAATGCCAAACCACTGGCTGGGCACAAGGAAGTTGTAGCAAGCTTTACATCGCAAAGCCCAAGTAAAAATAAAAAAGGCAAAGCAAAAGCCCACCTCCTGAGTTCAGATAAGCTGCTTAAATCTATTTTTTCTGACCTAGAGGCTGGAGAAGCTCTGACAGGTAAAGCCTATGAGATCTCCAGTGAAAGAAATGTTGGGGAGCACAAATCTGGCGCTCTTTTTGTGGGTATTGGTGTCTCAACTTCTTTTGACGCTGAAGTCTTAAGACGTGCAGCTGCACATTTTGTTAAAGCCCTAAAATCTTTAAAGGCAGAACGCGCCCAACTACACCTTGGAACTTTTCCCAAAGGTGTCGACAGCAGCAAAGCGGTTCAGGCCATCACAGAAGGTATTTTACTAGGCAATTATGATTTTACTGAGTTGAAGTCTGAGAATAAGGAAAAAAAGGCACTCAACATTGAGCTTCTGGTAGAGGGAAGATCTAACCCAAAAACGCTCTCTCAAGCATTGGAAACGGGAGTTATTCTTGGTGAATGTGTGAATTTTTCTAGACGATTGGGAGACCTACCTGGGAATCACATGACTCCTGAAATTCTTGCTGAAGAAACACAAAAAGCAGCTCGAGGCACCGGATTAAAAGTCACCGTCTGGGATAAGACACGCATTAAAAAAGAAAAAATGGGCTGTCTGCTTGGCGTGTCCTTAGGAAGTTCTGCAGAGCCACGATTTATTATTATGGAATATAAGGGAGCTCCTGCCTCCAAAAAGCCTATTTGCTTTGTGGGAAAAGGCCTCACCTTTGACAGTGGCGGAATCAGCATCAAGCCATCTGCCAATATGGAAGAAATGAAGTACGATATGTGTGGTGGAGCTAACACCATTGGAACACTTTTAGCCATTGCTCGTTTGAAGTTAAAAGTGAATGTCATTGGACTTGTACCTTCATCAGAAAATATGCCTGGTCCGCTGGCCAATAAGCCCGGCGATGTGCTAACTGCCCGTAACGGAAAAACTGTTGAGGTCAATAACACCGATGCCGAAGGTCGCCTCATTCTTGCCGATGCGCTTTCCTATGCAAGCGAGCTGAAACCAGCATTTATTGTTGATAGCGCCACTTTGACAGGCGCCATGGTGGTGGCATTAGGCGATTTACACACAGGGTATTTTTCTCGAAACGCGAAACTCACAAAGGCTATCCATTCTGCCGCCGCGATTAGCGGTGAGCAAGTTTGGCATATGCCTTTAGTCGACGAACACGTTGAAGACATGAAAGGTGTCTACGCAGACTTAAATAATATCTCTTTAAACAAAGGTGCAGGAAGTGCTCACGGTGCAGCTTTCTTGGAGTGTTTTGTGGATAAAGATATCCCATGGGCCCACTCTGACATTGCCGGTACAGCTTGGCACGTAGGACACCGCCTACCTTATAGCCCTCGCCGTGGAGCCAGTGGTTGTATGGTTCGTACCTATGTAGAGCTTGCTAAAAAGTGGACCTAACTACCATCTCATACTGATGGGATGAGCACTCAATTGATAAATGGTACGGGCATCCAAGTCGATGCCCCTGCCATCCTCTCGATTATAAACTCTTAATGAAGACAAGACCCAATATTGTGGCCAAGCCCCAGGTATTGCGTTGAATTTTAAAGTCATCTCTGTGGGCTGAATATACTTTAGTTCAAAATCCCCCGGTGACTCTTCTTGAATTTTAGTCACAGGAATCCAAATAGTTTCCATTTGGTTAATATTTGCACTCGCCTTACATGGAGCCTCAATTGTCAAAGAGGGGCGGTCCCCAGAAACAGCCATACCCTCTGCCTGAAACGTAAGTCGCACACGATCATATACACGACAAACTAAATCTGTGCGGCCATCAAGACCCTTTGTCATAAAATGACCTAAGGTGAGTCCAAAGTTTTCTTTAGCTTCAATTGATTGTACGCCATTGAGAAGGGCCTTTTGAGAAGCCACCTCTAGGGCGCTCCCACTAAGTTCTGAAACATCAAAAACACGAGGTATGGAGGCCGGCTGCCGATTTCCTGAGCTCTGAAAAGATTCAATACAATAGGTTATCGTTGCTGAAGCAGCAATCAACAACAGAATAATAAAAGAATTCTTTCCACCCATACTATTATATAACATCGGCTAAACGGTGGCTTTATTTGATACTAATCTCTAGCAACCGGGTGCCGTTTTTTTAAAACCTTTAAATTGCACTCCCATTTCCTGAATTTCTAGCCCAATAGCCAGAGAGCTAAGTCTTGCAACCCAACCATACACGTTCTCCATGGGGCTACCTTCAGGCTTTACTTTTAAGTCAGAAACACAAAGCTTTTTAAATACAGCCCCTGGACTGTTTAAGCTCTCTTGCGGCCCTTTTTCTGCATGAGTTCTAAGAAACCCACCTATTAATTCACAGCCAATCATATAGATTGTTGGCTCTGCCGACCCAACATCTGTTCTAAGATCCGACCTCACACCCTCCTGCAGAATGAGGTCATTCACTGTCTTTTTACCTTTAGAAACCTTCATTTGTTTTTTAGTTTTACTATTCCATTCAATCACATCTTTTGGAGAGCTCACTGGAATAACACCGAGGCCATAAGTGCCAGAATTATTCTTAATGAACACCACCGGGGCCTCATCTATTTGACGAGCTCGGTAGTCCTCCGCAATAGTTTCTAAAAGTTTCCCCACAGACTCCGCAAGCCTCTCTACTTCTGAGGAATCATCCAAGTTTAACTCTGAAACCTTTTCTGTTCTCACTTGAAATGTCCATGGATCAACGCCAAGAACTCCTGCAAACTCGGAAGCCACTTGATTGTAAAATTTGAAGTGGCTACTTTTTTTTCTTTGGTACCAACCCATCTCTCGCGCCGGATTGATAGGTGTTTCCAGCCCTTGTCCCCAATCTTCATAGCTCTGAGAAAAATCATTATTGCTAATCACTAACTCAGGTTCAAAGTCCTCTCCCACCAAAAGATGATTCTGATTTTTTTGGCTGGGGTATACCGTAATAGTTCGCCCCGACGCCGATTTGATATTGGCATTTCCCTTAAAAACTTTTGGAATAGCCACTCGAACTTCATAACCAGCCTCTTGTATAGAGTTACTGAGAGCATAAACATTATCCCAATAATATAAATTACTCGTATGCTCTTCAGTTAATAGCGCTATTTTACGTAAATCCTGGCTATAATGAGCTTCAATATATTGCCGAATGATAGAGGGGATATTCTCCATATCCGCTGGGCAAATATTATTAAACCCTGCAGGGTATAGATTCGCATCTACACTCACTACTTTTTTAGAGGAATCACGGATATCCACACTCGTATAAAAAGGCAGTACGAGATCTTTTCTTTTCTCTGAAAACCACTGAATAATAGATTGTCTATGGCCTACTAATAGCTCATGAAGTTCATTTTGTAACAAGAACATCTCCTTGCTGTTGAATATACCTGCCAACAAGTCGTGCTCCACCAATGATCCCCGCTGGAAGTAATAGAAAGCTGAGGCCGGGCACCATCATTGTCAATGCCAAACCCAAAGAAAAACCGCACCAACTTAAGATCTGCCTTCGATAAAAGCGAGACCTTCCTCCTAGGCCAACTTCATAACACTCCAAAGCATAGTCAAAATAGTCAGAAGAGATTAGCATGGCTGAAATAAAAATCACGACGACCTGAAGAGGCGGAAAAAAAGAAAGAATAAAGAGCAACACAGTAAGTCCTAAAACAAAGACGCCTTTTAATAGCCCTAACAACAACATACGAACAAAAATTAAAAAGCGAAAACCAGAAGACTTTGCTTTATAGCCCTCACTCACAAGAACTTTTTCAGACAAAAGAGCATTCATCGGACTCGCAACCACACTGGCGAAGGCTAATGTTAAAGCACCACTAATAACAATCACCAATATTGCCGCCAAAATACTAGCTAAAACTCCCGTGCCTAGCCAAGAAAGAACCATCGGAGTTAAAAAGTGATAGGTGCCCCAAATAGCCAGGCCAAAGCAAATAATACCAATCAACATTGGAGCTATGATCCAAGGTCTCAGTTCTCTTTTCTGAAACAAAGAAGTTAAGCCTGATAAGTAACAGCGAAAACCCCAAACAAATGAGCTCATTTTACTTCCTTAAGTTAGGATCTATCTCCACTGGCTTTTTAGGTGGCAAAGAGGGCGGAGGACTGTTTTGACCCTTACGCTTGAGCCCCTCTCGTCTTCGCGCCTCAGGCGTGAGGCCTTGGTTGACGGGGCGAGAGCGAAGAATCAGTTCAAGACTTTTTTTAATCTCAGTAATAGCTAAAAAGGTCTTTTTTTCCGCATTGGTTTCATAGTCGAAGTCATAACCACGGTCTAACATTAATTTAGCGATCAATTGATACAGTTGAGTGGACATTTCAATTTTTTTGTCCTGCTGATCTTTTAAACTACGAATTTTATCCTGGTCTTGATTGTCTAGTGGCACGCTATTGATTGCCTCAAGAGCAGATTGATAAACCTCCACCAATTCCTGAGCAGCGAGTGGCGAATACTTCTGATCCTCTACCCGAATAGCCTTCAAAAGCCATTCTTGAGACCGCTCTATTGGGCGAAGATCAAAGGCAAAGCTTTCTACATGAATTTTTCTTAAGAGCACTCTGCCCATATTATACAGTGTCTCCGCTAGCCATGGCGGACGACGATTTCCAAATTTCTTTCGCAATTTTAAAAAATTTTCTTCGGACTTTTTATACCAGTACTCAGCCTCGGACGACTGACCTAACCTTGAATAAACATTGGCTAGGCGAGATTGAATTTCAACTCTAGTTTCTTCTGTTAAGTTTTTCTCTCTCTTCATGGCATCTTGAAAGGCTGCCAAGGCTTTTGGCTCTTGACCTATCGCCTCATAAGCAAGGCCCATGCGATAAAACGCTGTGGCTTGAAAAGGATTAATATCTTGCAAGGAAATGTATTTTCGGAGCCTTAAAAGAGACTCCTCCCAACGCTCCAAACCTTGCAATGCCAGAGCAGACTGAAAAAGCGAGCCTGTCACCTCTGGCCCCACGGCCTCTTTTTTTAAAACCTCTTCAAATTTTTCTAAAGCCTCTTGGTACTGATGATGACTCATGTAACGAAGACCCTCTTGGTAGAGCCTTGCTCGCCCTTGCATACCTGTCTCTGGTTCTTTGTTTGATAAAAAAGAGCAGGACGCTAAAAATAAGAGGGAACATAGAAACGCCGATTTCATCATAATTTACTATCCAAAGTTTTTGATAAAACTTCAAGGCCTCTAATATCATCAATGTCCTGATCTTGGTCTATAACCTTTGTCACACCCAAATGAGAGCCTAAACGATTTAACAAATGCCCGAGAGCCTCTTCATGGGCCCGATTCACAGCCTCCATCGTTTGGTATAGGCCCCTCACTTGATTCCAAGTCTTTTGAGCATCGGGTGCGAGGACCATGGTTGTTGCCAGTTTCATATGTGGAAAGGTGCGATTCACAAAAATATGCTTTAGTTCATAACCTCTTTTATTCAGTGTACCTATCAGCGCTTCAGCCGCCTGAATCTTATTTTTATCAGCCTGAGTCACCAACACAAAAGCCACCTTCGGAGACTGCAACAACTGTCTTGCTTGAGACATTCGCTTCAAAATTTGATCTTTAAGAACATAAACTGTTTGAAAGAAATTAAGAAGCTCTTCTAAAAACTCAGAGCCCGTGAGTTTTTCTAAACCCTTAAATGCCACATTCGTGCCCCGATGAATAATCTGTCCCACCCAGGACTGCCGCTGAAAAGGGCTCACAAACCATTTTAAAACAGCATCTTGAAAGATATTTTCAATCTTCTCAGCCTCTTCTAAAAAATCAATGGCATGAGAGGCCGGAGGTGTGTCTAAAATAATTCTATCGTACTGTTGTGATTCATGAGCGGTCAAAAGCCGATCCAAAGCGGTGAACTCTTGAGAGCCACTCAACTGTGTGGTTAGTTTTTGGTAAATTCGATTGTTTAAAATTTTTTCTTGGGCTTCAACACTAAGCACATGCTTACGGATAAAGCGGTCAAATATGCTCTTGGCATCAATCACAGCAGCAAATAATGTGCCCTTACCCTCTATTGATATAGCAGATGACTCTCCGCTCAAAGCATCCACCCCCAAAGCTTGAGCCAACCTCTTTGCTGGGTCAACAGTCAGCACAAGAGTTCGATGTCCTTTTTGGGCAGCTCTCACGGCTAAGAGTGAGCTCATTGTTGTCTTTCCAACACCCCCATTGCCCACCAAGACAATAACCTCATGACTCTCAATAAGCTCATCCAACCTACTCATGAAAGTACCTCTCAGATAACAACTCTAGCATTTTAATTGGCTCAGTTGTGTTCATCAGCCAAGGAAAGTATTTTAAATTTTTATCTAAGTCCTTCAATTGAAGCAGGGCCGAATCCTGACGACGTCGCACATAATTTAAATATGTACAAAACTGCAAAACACTTGGTTCCTCAACTTTTGTGATTTGCCCTAATTGTGAGACAGACTCTTCCGTGGGCTCGATATTCAAAACTTTATTTACCAACACCTGAGCTTTAATTCCAAACTCTGCCATCAGAGCCTCTTGCAGCTCCTTGGTTTCCTGAACAGGCAAAGGCTCTGGCGTCGCCACCAATGTATAATCACAACATTGGGGGTTCAAAAGGACTTCAATAATTTTTCGTGACTCCACTCCAAATGGACCCGTATGAATCATTTCTCCGAGGGCGGCTGGAGATCGGAGAAGAGCCAGAAAATGACCAGTGGCATAAGCGTCGACAACCACATGATCGTACTCCATAGGTGGCCCAACATGACGGATTTGACTTGTAATTTTTCCCAAAATTGACAGCTCAGCCACTGCCGGTGCGGCCTGTATGAAAGCCCTCATAACACGATTTTCAAAAAATATTTCGTAAATTTTTTTCACGCGTAAATAGTGAAGCACATACTCTTTCAAGCAAGACTCCGCAGTTAAGAGCACAATATCTAAATTTTTAACAAGGCCGACCGGCTGAGGACCCATTGAGCCAAGGTGAAAGAAGTTTTCATAAAAACTGATGGGACCCAGTTCAATAAGAAGAACCCTAGCCCCTTTTTTGGCATAACCATAGGCGATAGAGGCTCCCACCAAAGATTTCCCTGTGCCGCCTTTTCCAGTAACAAAATGAATTTTTTGCGAACTCTCTTTTGATCTCAATGAGTCTGAATTATGGCTTGTTTACACTTCAGTAAAAAGCCCCATTGCGCTGCAGTAAATGCTTGTCATTAATTAGCTTTTCCCCTAGATTTTGCGACTTTCCAGGAGAGAATATGAAAACAATTTTAGAGAAGATTTCTAACCTTGAACGAAGACTTGATATTGAGATCCCCACAGAGAAAGTCACAGAGACTTTGAATCGCATTTACAAGGGATTACAGCAGCAGGCATCCATCAAAGGATTTCGCAAAGGCAAAGCCCCCATTGAAAAAATAAAGTCTATGTACGCGGATCGTGTTAAAAATGATGTGGTTCAGGAGTTAGTAGAAACCTACTATGTAAAGGCGCTTCAGGAGCATTCCTTACTGCCATTAGGTAACCCTAAAATTGAGTTTGATCATCTGCATGAAACCGAACCTTTTAAGTTCTCTGCTCAATTTGAAATCAAACCAGAAATTAACCTTAAAGAATGGGAAGGCCTCACTGTTGAAAAAGAACAGCTGAACATTGAGGACTCTAAAGTAGAGGAATCCCTCGATAGAATGCGCCGATCAAAAGCTCAAGAAACCCCCCTTGTGATTATTCGTCCTGCTCAAGCTAGTGATCTAGCCACTATCGACTTTGAAGGCTTTATGGACGGCCAACCCTTAGCTAATGCTGCAGCAGCAGAGCAAACCATTGAACTAGGTCAATCTGGTTTTATACCAGGCTTTGATGATGGCATTATGGGCATGAATGTTGGCGAAACACGAGACATCAATTTACAATTTCCAGAAAATTATCGTGATGGCCTAGCCGGAAAGCCTGTCACATTTAAAATCACACTCAAGCGACTTGGTCAAAAGACCCTACCAGAGCTCAATGATGAGTTTGCAGCATCAGCAGGCCCATTTAAAACATTGGAAGAGCTAAAAAAAGCTATCCAAGATGATTACAAAAAGGGCGAAGAGGTACGTATCATCAAAGACACAAAGAGCCGTTTGATGAAGACCCTTGTAGAGAAAAATCCTATTGATGTACCCCAAGGGCTTTTAAAGGATCAAAAACAAGCTCTCATCAAAGATCTGCATCAAAAAATGGAGCAGCAGGGAATGCCGCACCAAGAATTTGAAGAGTATGTAAAAAAATGGGACAAGGATTTTGATGAGTCTGCTAAGTTTATTATTCGATCAAGCTTCCTAATCTCTGAGTTAGCTGACAAACACAATCTACGACCTACGGATGATGAACTTGATGAGAAGCTAGAAGAATATGCCGTGCAAACAGGCATCGAGATTTCTCGTATACGTAACTTTTATGCTGAACCCGAAAGAAAATCCTCTCTACGTTTTCAAATGACTGAGGATAAAGTTGTCGACTTTTTGATGTCGAAGGCAAACGTAAAAGAGGTCCCACGATCTCAGCTTAAGGACGTTGAAGAGAACTCGTAACAAACCTTCTTTACTGTGTGCGCTTGGGTCCCATAACATCCCAAGAGCGCACATAGTTATAGGCTTCTAAAACCTGAAAGTCTTTTTTGAGAAGCTGATCTTTCTCGGAGAGCTTCGCTGTTTCCTCTTGCTGCCCTTCCATAAACCAAAGTAGACCATTTTCGGAATTTCGCTTTTCCTTTTCATTCTCTAAGTGCCCCTTTATGTCTTTTTCACGACGAACAACCTTGGGGGCACTTGCCTTTTGAAAAATATCAGGGTCTAGAGACGGCACACGTACATCTGGGCGGATTCCCTCCGCCTGAATTGATGTACCCTTAGGAGTATAGTATCTGGCGACTGTTAATTTTAGACCCGAGCCATCACCTAACTTAACAACCGATTGTACAGATCCTTTACCAAAGCTGCGCTCACCCATAACCAAGGCCCGCTTATTATCTTGCAACGCACCCGAAAGAATCTCTGAAGCACTGGCCGAATACTCATTGATTAAAACGACCAATGGGAAATAATCGTAAGTTCCATCTTTTTTTGCATGAACAATCTCTTTCACATTTTTATCACGACCCACTGTACTTACAATAACTCCATCCTTAAGAAAATAATCACTGATCTTTACAGCCTGATCCAAAAGCCCGCCTGGGTTGCCGCGCAAGTCTAAAACTAATCCACGCATGCCTTTGTTTTTCTTTATATGCCTATCCATTGCAGACTTTAAATCCGACGAGCTTTTTTCAATAAAACTTGTCAAACGAATGTACGCATAACCATCGCCAAAATCCGTATACTTTACAGATTTAATTTTTATTGTATCCCTGATCACGGTGAATTCTTTGGGCTTAACAAAACCTTCACGATAAATTTCTAAACGTATGGGCTCTTTTTTTTCACCCTTCATTTTTTGAGCGGCATCTACAAGAGTATAGCCCTTTGTGCTTTCACCGTTGATACGCACAATCTTGTCTCCTGATTTTATACCAGCTTTCCATGCTGGGCTATCCTCAATGGGAGCAACAACAGTGAGAATGTCATTTTGTATGGTCATCTCTACACCTAAGCCACCAAACTCTCCACTAGTCTCCGCCTCAAACTCAGAAAACACTTCGGGTGGTAGAAAACCAGAATGAGGATCCAACTCACCTAACATTCCCTTAACGCCCCCATAGATCAACTTTTTACTGTCCACTTCTTCTACATAATATTGTTGTATCAAATTTAATACTTTGGCAAAAATTTGAAGCTCATCGTATTTTTCTTTTCCTAGCACTTGAAACGAAATACTCAGCAGCCCAACAAATGATGCCGAAAGTATTGTAATAGATAGAATTTTATTTCTTAACATTATCTTGCTCCTACATAGGATTTTTTCATTAACCATTCTTTGGGGTCTTGAGGATCCGAGAAGTAGCGAACTTCAAAATAGGATCCACGGCCAAAACGCTGACCAGATCCTGATATTGCAATTCTCTCTCTTGATTCCACTAGATCACCCAAGCTCACTAAGGACTTTGCATTATTGGCATACACTGAAAAGTAATGGTCGCCATGATCAATAATAACAGTATTTCCAAAGGTTGGTATCGCTCCAACAAAAACAACCTTACCATTGTACACACTTTGGACTTCTGTCCCCATTGCGGCCTCAATAAAACTACCCTTTCGTCGGAGCCTTACCCTATGCCTCTTGTCTCTATAAACACCAAAGCCCTCTCTAACTTTACCGACCAGGGGATAGTACAGCTTACCTTTTTGCTCGAAAAAAGAATTTCCGACCTCGGAAAGGCGCTGGTCACCTAATTTGCCCAAGACCTTAGCTACTTTTGATGATTGTTTTTTAATTCTTTCCAGTCTCTGTAAATCAGATAACACATGCTCATCAAGGTTTTTAATAATTTCATTTTTCTGCTCTTGCTGCGACAGTAACTGACCCTCCTGATGCTTTAGCTCTTTTTCAATTTGAGCCAATTGTGACATGTGCCTTTCAAGAGATTTTTTTTGCTTAGAATAGCGCTTAACATTTTTTTCAAAGTTCTTAATTAGTCTATAATCTCGCTCCGTTACCAACTGCAAGATTTTTAAATTTCTATCCATCTCCGCAGGAGATTGACTAGAAAAAATCACTCGAATGTTTTCTTGTCCATGCAGTTTATACAAGGCACGTAAGCGCCCCTTAAGGGCTCTCCTTTGCTCTCCCAAATTCACCTTAAGGTTTGCGGAGTTTTCATTGGCCTCTTTGATTTTTAACTCCACCCAATACTTATCATTCATCAGATGCTCACGGCGCTTATTAATTCTCTTAATACCAATTGTGAGCTTAAAGAGCTGCGATAAGATTTTTCTTTTTTCTTCTTCGCTTGTAATTAATGAGCTTTTTGTTTCTCTATACTTTTTAACCAGCGACACATCTTCTTGTGCGAATCCAAAGACAGGCATTAGCAGCAAAAAACTTAATGCCCAGCGCATTCTCATTCAAAACTCCTGACAACACTCAGCCGACTCACACTACGCACACAAAGAAAGGAACTCACCGCACCAACCAGAAGCCCAACCATTAAGGTCGCAAAAAACCAACTCCAGGTCATATAATGAAATTGAGATGTTAGTGCAGAAAACGCTAAATTAGATCCAAAGGTGCTCATTCCCCAGATATAAATTAAGTATCCGATACCCAAGGCACTCAGTGTGGCCAACATTCCCATCAATGCCCCATCCACAACAAACGGAACCCAAATCATTCGGCTTGTAGCACCCACTAACTCTAAGATTTGTATTTCATCGTGACGATGGGCAATGGATGTTCGTATTGAGTTTCCAATAACAAAAGCACTACCAATTAATAATACAATAACCACCAGCCAGCCACTTCTTGAAAACGTGCTCACTAATGAAGCATAGTTTTTAACCCAATCCTGGCCATAGGAGACGTCTTCAATATCATTAATTTTCATGATTTGACCTGCCACTTGCTCAATATTATTAAAATCCGCACTTGAACCCAATGTGAGCTGAAAGTTGGCAGGAAAGGGGTTTACAAACTCAGGGTCATTCATAAGGTCAGGATAATACCGACCCATTTGTGCTTCAAAAATTTTCTGAGCTTGTTCCTTAGATATGTAATTCAAATCTTTGAACCCGCCCATATCTTGTAATGCACTTTCAATTTTTGAAATACTTTCTGAGCTTGTTCCATCCTTTACATAGGCAGTAATTTGGACAGACTCTCCCCAGTGCACCAATACTCTTTTTAAATTAATAGAAAGTGAGAATATAGAAAATATAACTGTAAACGTAGCCACAAGCACACTATAGGTAGCTATTTGTATCCCCGTGTGATTTGTCCAGGAATATTTAATGCTCTTATAAATGGTCGACCAACTAGGCATGGTCACCGCCCTCTTCAACCTGCCCCTGCCTCAGATGTATTCTTTTATTTCCATACTTACTAACCAAACCCATATCATGGGTGGCAATAACAACAGTTGTTCCTTGAGCATTCACTTTTTTAAATAATTCCATAATTTCAAGACTCAGCTCTGGATCTAAATTTCCTGTAGGCTCATCCGCTATCAATACACCAGGGCGATGCACTAAAGATCGAGCGATAGCCACACGCTGCTGCTCCCCACCAGAAAGCTGTTCTGGCAATGCATCTGTGCGAAATCTTAAACCCACCATTTCCAAAACTTCATTGACTCGTTTTTGTATATGCTGAGGCTTTTCTTTTAAAACCTCTAAAGGCAAAGCCACATTATCAAAAATGGTTCGGCCTTTTAAAAGTCTAAAATCCTGAAAGACAACACCAATTTTTCTACGCAAGTAGGGAATGCTTGAGTTGTTTATTTTATTTATATTTTCACCCAACACATTGATTTGCCCAGAGGTTGGCGGATCAAAG
>Ga0066639_10002928_pt1 | contig 14843 bp, 18 predicted proteins | sample CryGeyCG2114_010_2_FD_59504 | JGI IMG/M metagenome (GOLD analysis project Ga0066639, IMG submission 59504) | Groundwater microbial communities from aquifer - Crystal Geyser CG10_big_fil_rev_8/21/14_0.10 | ecosystem: Environmental > Aquatic > Deep subsurface > Groundwater | place: USA: Utah...
TAAACTGAGCCCCTTTTTATACAAAACCTTCGTCACAACGTTTGCCAGGATCCTTCGCACGCAGAAGACAGCTAGCCAGGAGTAAGCCCTGTACGTCTCTATCCGATTGTCCCTTTTTGTAAACACAACCCTTCGCTCCCTACATTACTGGATGATAAGTGCTTGCTTAAGGCACTGAGCCCCTTGATCGCCAACCCCTCGTCACAGCATTTGCTTGATGTAAGGAAAAATTGATCAAAAACAACAACGCGCCGATCCCAGGGTGGAATCGACGCGTTGCGTCGTTGTGCCAGGCCTCCGAGGAGACCTGGCGGGTGATCAGTTGACGACTGCGATGCAGCCGTCGTAGGGGTTGCCGGACGCGTGGACCGGGCGCGAGTCGCCCTCCCACGTTGCCGAGTGTCGGCCGACGAGGAAGGCCTCGCCGGTCTCGAAGTCCCCCGTGCAGGACTCGAAGTCCACCATCTGCCAGCACTCGTTGATCGGGTGCTGAGCCCGGCAGGACTGCCAATCCTCGTAGGACTCCTCGGCCACAAAGCCCAGGATGATCCACTGAAACTGGTCGTAGTCCCCGTCGTTCAGGTAGAGGTCAACCGCGACCGCGTCGCGGTTGACCACGTTGCTGAAGACCTGCGCGGGCAGGTTGGGGGGGTTCCCCACGAGAAGGAGCCGCCCGTAGACGTCTCCCATGCTCTCCCAGGACAAGGAGAGAATGTTGTCGTCCCCGCCGCCGTCGTCCGACGCGGTGCTGTCATCGTCGTCGCTCGCCGTCGAGTCGTCGTCGTCCGCGGTGTGGTCCTCGTCGCAGGCCGAGGCCTGCGGGTTGGGGTAGCAGGAGTCCGCGTCGTCGGCGTCGATGCGGTCGGTGGCGAGCCACCGGACCGGCATGTTCGAGCCGTACGCCTTGTCGGCGCAGTCCTGGGGGTCGGTGCCCTGCTCGTAGTTGCGCAGGTCCATCCATCCCTCGGGGCCGTAGCCCGTCCAGGAGCCGACCATGTCGCGATCGGCGTCGAAGAGGCAGGCGAACCCACCGTCTTCTTCGCCGGAGTTGTCGGTGACGACCTGGCAGCCCGCGAGGGCGGCCAGGAGGAGGGCCACGAGGGCCAGGGTCAGGTTGCGCATCTCGATCTCCCATGGGGGTTGGCGCCCCCAGCTTTCGCCCGCCCACTAGGGACGGTTGCCCTCAGCGGGCGGTGGTGGAGCCTTGGAACACAGCGTCCCTCGGTCTCCGGTTTCTTGTGCCAGAACCTCTCTACCAGTAAATGATAGGGATATTTTGGCACAAGAACCACCAAACAATTTATAAGGAACAACACCGCTTTATAGCAGTAAATGTTGTCTTTGTCAAGTCTTACGACTCAACAGTGATCACATTCAGAGGAGAATATGAGCACTGTGAGTCGGGCCTGCAGCAGATGCTGAAGGCCCGTTCTCGTGAGTGTGGGGCCGGTAGGGCCCCACGGGTCAGAAGCGGATCCCAGCCGTGACCGATGCGGCCACGTTGGGGCGGGGGTCGGACACATACGTGCCGTCCGACCAACTCACAACGGCCCAGGAGGGGCCGGCGAGGAGGGCCGTCGAGAAGCGACGACTCTCTCCGCAGAGCAGAACGAGGCCACCCCTGGGGGTGATGGCCGTGGTCTCGGACAGGACGTAACCGTCCCGTCCGAGGTTGTGGAGGCGGAAGACCGCCTCCACACCACCCACCAGCGCCAGGACGATGTCGTCCGTGGCGAGGAGGGCACCTCCGGCCGAGGCGTTGCCGCCCAGGCCGATCCCCATGGCATAGCCGTTGACCTGTCGGCCGAAGCCGAACAAGTCAACGGAGGCCATGACCTCCAAGTAGAACTTGTCACCCTCGAGCCCGGAGAAGCCGAGCTCGATTCGCCCCCCGAGGGAGGGGTCGACGTGGCGGTGGAAGCCGGTCGTCTTGACCGGCCCGTCTGCGACGTCCAGCGAGTTGCCGGACACTCCACCCCGCAGGGTGAAGCGCCAGGCACGCTGCCCGGAGGCAGCAGCCATGGCGGCGTCGGCGGTGCTCTGGGCGTTGGTAGCGGCCTCTTCGACCGCCACCGTACGGTTGACCAGCTCGAGGAGCTGGGTGGACATCTTGTCCACCAGCCCCCCCGACGTGAAGTAGCCTTCCAGGGTCGCCAGGCGACCCTCGGTCTTGACGCTGCTCGCCGCCGAGGCGGCGAGCTTGGCATCGATCTCGGCCAGGCGGGCCGAGATCGACCCGGTGGCAGTGCTCAGAGCGGCGTCGAGGTCCTTCTTCGAGACCTCGGGCCGGGGGGCGGCCACCACCGCGTCCGCCGCGTACACGCGGTGGGCGCAGAACGGGGGCTGTTCAGCCCCAAAGGCCGACTGGAAGGGGCGGCCCTTGCCGTAGCCCTTGCCGTCGGTGTACAGGATGCTCCCCTCCTGGGAGCAGGTGATCTTGTCGCCCTTTCGGGCGACGGAGTTGCCCGCGACGGGCACCAGGGTGCCGTCGCGGCGCTGCCGCCTGGTCAACCCCCGCGCCACCTCCAAGGTGGCGTCGGCGGAGGCCCACTTGGGGGAGCCCTCGCAGTCGTGCGAGTTTCCCCCGTGCGCCAGCCGGAAGGCCACGCAGGCCTCCGGCGACGAGAAGCAGCCGTCCAGCCGCACGAGGCCGGTGTCCACCCCCACGGGGGCGGACTCCACGCACCGGTCGACGGAGTCCAGGACCCCGTCGACGTCGACGTCGGCCCAGCGGTTGCCCGCGGCCGACGCCTGGTTGAGGTTGACGAAAACGGCCGCGAGGACCGCCAGCATCATGATCACACGCATCTTCATCTCGCTCTCCAGGGGGTTCTGACATGCACCCCAATCTCGCCCGCCCACCAAGGGACGGTCCCAAAGCGGGCATTCTACGAGTATTGGGCGACATGCCCCTTCCTCTTGCGTCAGGAACTACGCAGGACTCATACAACAAGTCCTTAACACGCACTTCCTGACGCAAGAGCTCCCCTAAAATCATCAAACAATTGAAAGGTTCATGACAAGCCCATCCAGGAGATCTCCTGGAAGAAGAGCGCGACGTCTACGTATTATGGAGGGATAATACGGACACACACGCTCTGCCTCCAGACGGTCATACCTTTATGGTCTTGACGAAGCACTTTAGCAGAAAATGGGGACTTTGTCAAGCCCCCCTCCACGTATCTCTGCCAATGTTAGCCCAAATACAGTCTTTTCCGTTTTTCTGCAGCCCTCACGCCCACATGAAATTAATCTAATAGACCGTTTTCCCTCTTCTCTCAACAAAAAACACCACCCATGGGATGGTGTTCACTCACAGCTCCTTTATCGACGAAACACTCGACGGCAAGGAGGAGGTGCCGTGAGCATTTCGCCGATACAATAGCCATAAGCTCTGTATCGCAACGAGGGCACCTTAGCAAACCTCTTTATGGTTGTCAATAACCGCTTTTCCGTTTATTTCCCTCAAACGACACCTTAATAGGCCTGACGTCGGCGCATAATCTGCTCCGCACGCACCAACACAAACGCCCCACCTACAAGTGCCCCAAGCACGAGGCCCACAAATCCATTGGATGGCAAGTTTGGTCGCACGGGGTATTGTGACACCAACGGCTCGTCTACCAATCGTACAGAAATATTTCCGCCCGACGTATAGCGCCAACCTTGCTGTGTGAGCACAAACGCAATTGCTTGCGATATCTGTCGTGCTTGTTCCGGATCTCGATTATACGCATCAATGGACAGCAATCCCGTTCCTCGCTCCACGGAAGTGGTAATCATCTCTTGCCACGCCTTGCGACGTTTGGCTTGTTTGGTGTCTGCCGACGGAAACTGCGCCTCGTCTATACTAAAATGCGCATTCAACACCTGATCAAAAAACGCCGTCGTAAACACAATGCCGGACAAGTCATCCGCCACCCGCTCGGCACTCCTACTTGCGGTATAGGCATCGGCGCTCACCGACTCTTGTGTAATAAGCAATCGAATCGACGACCTATACTCCAACGGTCGAATCAGACTCAACCCAACGGCCGCCACAATCCCAAGAATCGCAAACCACATAATCGTGGTCCAATGTCGTCCGAGCAATCGAAGTACGCGTTGAGCAGTCATACGTTTATGGTCTATAGTGTAACAGAAATTTCTTGCTCCGTCTCTTGACGCACAACGGTCAGCAGGAGCGTATCTCCCTCGCTCGCCCCCAACACCCATTCATCTAGCGTCTGATTCTGCACAGATTCACCCTGTACTCGCACAATCACATCGCCCACACGCAACCCCGCTATCTCCGCCACGGACCCGTGCATAATATTCATCACCTCTAAGCCTTGTTGAACCGAATCTGCAGCCACAACACGCGATCGATCAATCAAGAGCAGTCCCAACACGGGTCGCGTAATCGTTCCCGTTGTTAATACGTGGTTCAATCCCGACGTGAGTTGATGGAGTGGTCGTACACGATCCATTCCTTCTAGAAATCCAATCACCGAACCATTTGCATCAGCCACCAACGCACCGGGCAATACATCCACAATCGCATCGAGTCGATAGGTTCGAGAATAGTGATCCGACGAAGTCATCGCCTCCTTATCTGTAATCCAAGTATCAACCAACACGCGCGGATAGACATGCATTCCATCCACCACAAATACCGGCGTTCCCTCTGCTAATCGCTCCGATGCACCAAATGTACTCACATGTACATCGACAACCTCTGCCTTTGCAAACACAAACGATGTCTCGGGGTCTTGCACAATCTTTGTGATCGCAACCACTCCTCCCTCCATAACTAAACGCAGAGATGACCCAACGCGATCCACGATCTCTTGCGGGATCAAAAACCAACCATCCGATGTCAGAGCCGTTGCATGTCCAATGTTTGCCTCTTCCACAACACCATTTGAATGGACACGGTCCAAAACATGAATCAACGGATAACTCGCAGGACTTGCAACCTCCACCACATGGGCGATCGTCTGATCCACAGCCGTTGCCAACACGGTTGGCTTTACGCGCGTCACGTCTGTTCTGATACTTTGATCATTCAACGATTCTGCATAGCGATCCAGTGTTCTGTCAGCAATAAGCGCACCAACAATTGCAGAGGTCAAAGAAGTAAGGAGAATTACAGATATAAAGAGTGTCGTTCGTTGTGGAGGCATAAAGAGAGATTAAACCCACTGGGCAGTAAGAAGAAGAATGAGAAGTAAAACGACACCCGTCAACAAATAGCGTCTGAGGACTGTGTCGGATAATTTTTGTAAACTCGATGCACGAACCATTCCAAGCAACACATAAAAGATCGTTGCAACCACCGCGCCCCCCACAAAGAAACTCACTGGCAATAACGCCACGACCAAAAACGTTTCGCCAAGAATCAGACCAAGCACACCCGCCGCACGAATCGCAAACACGTCGCGAATCTTACTCACCCAGAGCGTTTCATACACAAGTGCTCCCGCCACAAACAAAAATGCAATAACTAATAACCAGATAGGTGTCTGTAAAAACATTTGGAGACCAAAGAATGTGGTCGTCAAAAAATACATTGTTGAAACGTGTAAAACGAGAGACGTGTTTTCTAAGGCATAGGGTTGATACAACCCCGGCAAGTGTACAAAGCGAAATAAATGTTCAGAGAAAAAGAAGACGAATAGTCCAACCACCATTGGGATCAGAAGCAACAAATACGTTGGTTCTAAAAACAACATAAATAAGGCCGCCGACACGACAAACGCCACAGGCGTAATCGCAACGTGCCACCAACCTTCTAGATCTTTTCCAAACCCTGCCAAGCGACCAATCCCCACTGCCACTAAACAAGCAACGGACAACGTCAAAAAAGGAATTGCACTTGGCCAATACGAAAGACTGTACAGCAATCCAGCTGCAATCAGACCATTTACAAACGGAACCATGCGCGTTATGAGAATCATTTAAACAATTGCAATGGATTAATACTCACCGATCCACTGAGTCGAATTTCTCCATCCTGAACCTGCAAATCTGTCAGTTTGAGCGCACCTTGCACTTGGTCGAGCTGTGTGTCAAGCACTTTTTGCAACGCTTCTTCAGACGCTTCTGCTGCAAAACGACCCGGAATTGTTACATACCCCAGTTGAATTTTATTCACTGAAACACGTACCCGTCCTTCTTCCAATGCGAGCATAACCTGCGCACGTAATGTGGTTGTTCGTTCATTGATGTATAAAGGGATATAAACCTCTGCATAGCCATCGTCCACAACCGCAATCTGTGCATGCGCCGAATCAAACGTTGGCTCCTGCATCTGCTCTAATCCATCACGTAAAAGCGCCGTCATCATTGATTCTGTAACAACAACCGATATGTTCCCCTGTTTAAAAGACTGCAGCGCCGATGTGACAAGCATTTTTTGAATTGTCTCAGACGTGAGAGATGTTTCTACAACACGTACGGGTGCTGGTGGTTCGAATGCCGACGCGGACCCAATAAGACCCGTCTTTGAAAGCAACACAACGCCAATACCTACCATCATCACAACAAAGAGCAACCCAATACTACATCCGGTAAGAAGCCAATTGGATCGTTTTTCTGTTTCTACTTGAGCCATACAAAGTTGGTCGTTAATCCTTGAAATCGAATTTGCGCATCTGCAAGAACATCTGGATCACCTAAGAGTCCACGCACCAACTGATTACATGCGGCAACAAGCTGAATGTGCAAATCTCGCGACTCGGATGAGACACGCATGGCAACCAACTGATCCCGTACCGAGACAATCGCGGCCGACTCCCCTGCTCCATTGGCAAGGACAGACCAAACAGGTTCTAAAACCATTTTGACATTTTGTTGATATTCCGTGTCCGTCACAGCCGAAGAAACATTGTTTTGCACCTGCAACACGTCTGAGACAGCCGTCAATTCCGACGTTCGGTTATGATCAATGACAACAATGGTGATTGCCAGCACTACCGTCATAGCAATCAACAAAAATGGAAACCAGACGATACGCCTTTTTATTGCTCCAAACATAGCTATCGCGAAGACCTCTTATTTAAGCGCACATCATATTCCCCAAGTAGATCACTAACCAACACTGCCAAAATAGTGGCAACCGGCATGGCGAGCAACGCACCAATAATGCCACCTACCTCGAATCCAACCATGAGGGCAAACACGCTTGCAACAGGATTAATGCCAACAGACTTCTGCATAATCTTTGGCGCGAGCAACCCATTCTCCAACTGCTGAATGGCAAAATAGAGCGCCGCAACAATAAGTGCTTTTACAGGAGAGATCGTGAATGCAACAATAATCGCGGGTACGGCGGAAATAATGGGACCCGCATAGGGAACAATCTCCGCTATTCCGGCGAAGATTCCCAACACCAACGCGTAGTCCACACCCAAAATGAGTAATCCAACGTAGGTAAGGACACCAATGAACACCATCAAAATAAGTTGCCCACGTAACCAGTGTCCCAGCTTCTCTTGCATACGCCCTGCAAGACCAATGAGATATGGTTGATACTGCTTTGGCGCGAGGTGTTTAAACAAACGCTTTCCGTCTTGTTCTTCCACAACCATGTAAAATGCAATCACCAACACAAGAATCAATGTTGCAATCCCTCCAAAAATTCCGGCGACCGTGGAGAAGACGCGCGTCAACCCTTCCGTAAATCCTTGCTGTACACTCGAGAAACTCTCAATTAGATTATTAGAGAGCCCGTATTGTTCCGAGAATGTAACCAGACTATCGATCGCTCCACGTGCATCCCCAAACGACGCCGCCAAACTCGCGCCAAGTCCTGCGAGTTGCTGCACAAACGGCGGAATAATAATCACAAGTGACAGCGTAACGATAGCCGCTAACGCGACATAGACCACAAGCACACCAATGCTTCGTGGGATTTTATGTTCAACAAACCAGCTCGCAAACGGATCAATAAGCGCAGCTAACAAAAGCGCAACGAAAAAGATCACCAAAATATCACGAATAAACCACAGCAAGGCAATGCCCCCGAGTATCAATAGCACCTTAACAATCGTGCTCGTAGAAATTGAGATGTTTGTTGGTTTGTTTGTGTGCGCCATAGGCCTTCAGTATACCAGATAGAGACAACGTACGCCGACACCTGGGTATAACTCATTCTCCGTTGTGATGAATCATGTGCACCTGCTATACTCAACTCCATGCCACGACTCGCCAACAATAAACGCGCCCATTTTGACTATGAGATCCTAGAGGTTCTCGAGGTTGGGATTATCCTCACGGGCCAGGAGGTTAAATCGGCAAAAACGGGCCACGCAAAACTCCAAGGAGCCTTTATCCATCTACGTGATAATGAGGCATGGCTCAAGAATGCCTTTATAGCCCCCTATACTCATGCGGCACACATTGAGTCCTACGACCCCTACCAAAATCGCAAGTTACTCCTGCATAAGCGAGAAATCGCTCGATTAACCAAGAAAATGGAAGTAGAACACTTGACAATCGTGCCAATTTCGCTCTATACTAAGGCCGGAAAAATAAAACTCGAAATCGGACTCGCTCGCGGCAAGAAGCAATACGAAAAACGCGCTTCCGTCAAAAAGCGTGATCTGGATCGAGAGATGCGTACGCGTCAGTATCGCGGTGCGTAGTTTCCACCATGGGGACGTCTTGGTTTCGACGTATGTCGAAGCATTGTCTACGCAGGTCGAGGGTGCACCGGTCCCTCGTTAATACTCTGGTGCAGCGAAACAACTGCAAACACATTCGCAAAGCTCCGCAATGCATTCGCATTGCGTCCAGCATTCGCTCTCGCCTAAGCGCGAGAGCACGCCGCTACGCCTGACCTCACATAGGGTGTAACCGGTGTCATATCTTGTGAGCAGGTGCGTGTAGCCACTCAGTACACGATGCCTGATTTGCCTGAGTGAACCATCGATCGGCGCTTGGCTGTTCCCTACGATCGTTGGTACCAGAACAGCCTACACCTGTACACGTTTCAATGGTTCTCATATCGGACGTGGGTTCGACTCCCACCGTCTCCACCATGTTTATTTATAAGCATGTCCCACACGTAGCAGCTCATGCTAAATGGGACCGTTTCATTCACATCAGTATCGTTTAAGACCCAACAATGCGCATTCACCGACGACGAAAACGCGGACAAGAGGCCAAGAAGGCCGTCGTACCCGAGTACCAAGCCAATGAGCAGATCCAAGCGGATCAGCTATTTTTAATCTCAGATCAAGGTGAACAAATTGGATTAATCGATCGGTCCGAAGCACAACGACTCGCCGAAGAACGAGAAGTCGACCTCGTGATTGTGTCGCCAAAGGCCAACCCGCCCGTGGCACGTCTCATGAACTACGGTCAGTTCCGTTATCAAAAAGAGAAGGAGGCCCGCAAACAAAAAGCACAGAGCAAGCAAACAGAGGTCAAGGCGGTACGACTCACCGCGCGTATTGGACAGCATGACCTGGATGTTCGTATGAAGCGGGCACTCGAATTCCTCAAGCGAGGAGATAAGCTCAAGCTAGAAATGGTGCTCCGAGGCCGCGAAAAAGCCTACGTGGATCGAGGCAAAGAGATCATGGAGCAATTTATTGCCCAAATCACCTCCGTACACCTTTTAGAGCTCCAAACCATCCAGGAGTTTAAGAACACCAATGGACGCTTGACAATCATCGTCGGTTTGAAGTAGAATCCTCACACCTATCAAGGACTATGAAGTTGAAAACGAACAAAACGATCTCAAAACGCTTTAAAATCACCAAGAATAAGAAGATTTTAATGCGACGCGGAGGTCAGGATCACTTTAACAGCCGGGACACAGGAAAGATTACACGTCGCAAACGTCGCGATGTCGAGCTTTCCGGTACTAATAAGCGAGCGCTTAAGGCAGGAATGCCTTACGCAGGAATCTAGACTATGCCACGCGTTACACGAGGAACACAACATACCAAGCGCCGCCGCAACCTTTTGGAGAAAACAAAGGGAATGAAGTGGGGTCGCAAGAGCAAGATTCGTCTTGCCAAGACCGCTGCACTTAAGGCTGGTGCTTACGCTTACCGTGATCGCCGCACCAAAAAGCGTGATTTCCGCAAACTCTGGACCATTAAGATAAATGCCGGAGCCCGCGCCCTTGGAACCACGTACAGCCGATTGATTAGTGCTTTGAGCAAAAAGAACATCGAGTTGGACCGCAAGTCCCTCGCCTACTTAGCCGAGCATCAGCCAGAGGCGTTCAAGAGTGTTGTTGAGGCAAGCAAATAATAAGATCCCCCGCACGGGGGTCTTTTTTTGTCAGGTTCTATTTGACGATTGATTGACACATTGGAGAATCTGCGCTACAAAGGCGGTACACGGACACGCAACCATGAGAGGAGTACACCGTGAGTAACCACGATAGGAACAAGCTCGGCGGTGCTAATTACCAGCCGGCAACGAGGGATCCGTTCGATGTGGCCCCACGTCACCCAGATGCGCCTCCCACACTGGAGGAGACCCGGCCGGTAGCACGAGTACTGGGAGACATCAGTTCGGACGATGAGAGATGTGAGCCTCCGATCGCATGGAACATGAAGAGGTCAAGCGGCACAGCAACAGTCGAAGGACCGCGGCACGCTCCGATTTCTGAGGAGCGCGCAAATGCAGTCACTTCACCTGGTCAAGGCGTTCGGGTAAACATGCGGGGACCGCAGCTGCGCGTGAACCTCCTTTCTCCCCGATGGACGCTGCGTATGCGAGCAAGGTCGGTAGGCATGACCTTGTGGGCAGATCTGATGTACGCAACAGGATTCGGTCCCCTGGACCGCAACCTTCAACCCGAAGAGGAGTACACGGAGATGAAGGCACGGACTTTTGGCGTAGTCATGTTGGCGGCCGCACTGGTGGCTGTCGTGGTGGGGTTGAGCGCCGTGGTGTACATGAACCACGTGCACACAGCGCGGCGCGAGGCGGCAGCGGCACTCGTAACGGAGGCACTCGCCGACAGCAAGACACTCGTGTTCGGCGGGATCGACGCTGCGGCGGTCCTGGACACCCTGGACGGTCGCACGGCCAAGGAGGTTCTGGATCAACGCAAGAAGATCCATGAACTCCAGACGGAAGTCGAAAACCTCACGAAGGTCATCGACTCGCAGAAGGTGGACATAGAGGACAACGCGGATGCGGCGGTGGAGAGCTCGCCCGAACCACCCACGCCCGACACCGCCATCGTGCGCGTCCGTCGATCGAACCGTGAACCACCCACGCCCGACACCGCCATCGTGCGCGTGCGGCGCAACAAGTGATCTTCAACGTCCGTCCCGGAATCCTCCGGGACGGACGCACTTTTTTAAAACCCCCAACGTCACATCTTATACGAAGCGGGAGGGGACCTAGACGTGATCTCACGAGCGTGAATCGTCTAGCAATGTAGGAGCGAGATGTTGTGTAAAAAATAGGGGGCAAGTCGGCGCATGCTTACAAGATTTTATCTCTGACAAGCTGTCTTCTGCGTGCGAACGCACGCAGAGAGGCGTGGCCTGCCGAGTCCCCAATTTTTTGCACAACTCCGAGCGACCCCTTGACAAAAACCCTAATTTATGCTATAAATGCCTGTTGTTCTTTTAAACAACCTATTGGCTTTTGTGCCGGATTTTCCCTATCAAACACTGGTAGAGAGACTCTGGCACAAAACCACGGAGGCCAAGGAACGCTGTGTTCCAAGGCTCCACCCACCGCCAGGGCCCCCGGCAGACGCCGGGCGCCGTATGAGAGGATGAGATCATGTCCACCATTTACGACGACCCCAACCGGGAGGACGAACAGTGGCGCCGCACCACGTCGCGGCGGGGGCTCGGCCCCCTCCTCCTGCTGGCCATCCTCCTGGCCCTGATCGGCACCCTGATCGGGCTGGCATGGAACAGCCACCGTGGTGACTCCGCCGCCTCCGCCGCGACCCCCTCGGGGCCGTGGATCGAGGGGATCAACTCCGACCGGTGGTCGGTCGACATGACCGGCCCCAGCACGCAGACGGTGGAGGGCAAGACCGTCGGGGTCTGGCGGGTCCACATCGTGGACGCCGCCACCGGAGCCTTCACCGGCTACCGGTGGTGCCAGTTGGGAGCGGAACGGGCTCCGGCCCGGTGCTTGTCCAAGGTCCATGAGGACCTGGACAGCCAAATCGGGGCGCTCAACGCTCCGATCGTCCCCCCGCCCCCCGCCCCCACGGCCGCGACCACCCCCGCCCTCCCGGCGGGCGTGGTCATTACGGGTGACCCCGCCCTCGTGGCGGAATTCACCCGGACGGCAACCTCCCAGGTGTCCGGCCTCGCGCCGGGCACCTACAACCTCAAGGTGGAGAAGGACGAGTTCGTCCTCTCCTCCGCCACACCGGGCTCCTGACCTTCCGTCGGAGCCCAACGACGAATCCCCCCGCCACACTGTGGTCGGGGGGATTCTGCTTGTCTACAAAAAATTTTCACCGTCCACTACGCCTCCTTTTTAATCTCCATCTCCGCCCTGCGTCGCAACGGATAAAATCCAAACGTCGCAAACACCATCAGGCTCGCCAAGACAATCCCCACCATGTTCACCAAAAATAGGGACAGCGCACCAAACAGAATGTCCGTATCCCCCAGACTCAACCCCAACGCGCTCACGGCTAGCGGTGGCAACACCGCAATAGCAATCGCTACCCCTGGTAAAATCACGTTCATGTTTGGTTTAATGTAAGAAAAGCTCCCAGCAATTCCCGCAAACAACGCGACCACCAGGTAAGCGAGCGACGGTTCAATCCGACTCACGATCTCAATGTTCACGCTTTCAAAATGCATAAAAAGCGACATGAGCCAGGACACCACAAACACAAAGACAGATGTAAGCAAAACAATCCAAATAGATCGCAACATTACCTGCTTGTCCCCCATAGCCATTCCTAACGCCAAACTCAACAGCGGCGCAAGCAACGGACTCACCAACATCCCTCCAATCACAATTGATGCGTTTCCGATCATCAACCCCACCGCCACAATCACCGTAGCACACAGCAGCATTAAATAAAATCCACCCGTAGGAGAACTATCCTCGATCAGCCTTAAGACTGCATCCTTTTTTTCCTCTGGGGTTGGTTCGATGGTGGAAAGTTTAGAAAACAGGGTCAACATAGGTCTAGGATGTGTGGGTCAGCGAGTTAGAAACGATAGGCGTTTGATTCTCTCGTGACTGTATTTTAGCAAAAATTTCTAAAAGATGCGATCGGGCTGATACGTAGACCGCTTCTGGTTCTTGTGAGGCGTTCACAATATGTGTGGCGTATTTTTTTGTTGGATACAAAAATGCACGCGCTGCCGGAATCATAACGTGATACAAGTATCCACGGTCCACGCTCGGCTGACGCGCAATGCGTCTATCGATCTGCAAATCTTCCTCCAGGTCAAAATATAACGCAAAGTCTAATTGTTCTCGCACTCCGGGGTCATGAAGCACTTGGTATCCATCCAACAAGATAATCGGCGCTGGCTGCACACATTTTGTACCCACCATTTTATTTTGCCTTCGTTGATAGTCCGGAATCGTCACCGACAACCCTGCTTTTAGATTCATCAGTGCCATTTGTAAGAGTTCCCATTTAATACTCGACGGGTTGTCCCAATTAGCAAAACCTAACGGATGACGGTCCACATCTGCCTCATCACAGAAAAAATCGTCAAACTTAAGCCTCAAAATTCCGGGATATTCTTGAATGATTCGTTTGCAAACCGTCGACTTCCCCGCCCCAGAAGGCCCAGCAACGCCGATCACGATAGGTTTAAGGGATTTGAACGGTTGATTCATACGCCGACAGTATACAACAATTCCCTTCCCTGAAAACCCAGAGGCATTGACAATTGTAAAAAAGAGGCCTAGTGTACCGGCGTCTGAAGGGAGGGCCTTATGGGCTGCATGACACAAGGATGGTGGGAGATCTTGGACAAGCTCTGCCGCACACGCGGGATGGATCAGAAGACGCGGGAGCACGCCTACGAGGTCGTGCGCCTACTGGACACGACGGGCACCAAACACGCCTGGCGGGCAGTGATTCTGGCAGTCGTCATAGCCGAGTACGGCGCGTGGTACCGAGAGACGGGGCAGGAGTTACACGAGCTCTGCTGCTGCTCACACGCAGATTACGCACACCAGGATCGTATTCAGAACAGCAAGCGCCGAGAAATTGCTGTCTCCGTTGTTTGTCATGTGCGACGGGTCGCCTACGGGTCGCTCAGACAACGAGTCAGGACGTCCTGGCGAGCCTTCTCTACAGGGAGAGGTGAGATGGTACCGAGCTTCCTCGTGCAGCTTGGGTACGTCCTGGAGACTCCGCTGCCGAACAAGTTCGCGAAGAGCGCAAGTACAGCAATCGCTACGTAGCGACGATTCTGTCGCACGGGAGGGAACGTTGACCATCAAGCAATGCCTGCTCGTCGCCGTCCTGGGAGGAACGCTTCTCTTTCTCCTGACGTTCGGCTATTCCGTGTTGGTGAAGGAGAGCATCGAATCGTGGCTCGTCTACAAGCACGGGCCCGATTGGATCTCGTCTCCCGTGCCTGTCATCATGGCGACCTTTCTGGTGTTTGCGGGACATTGTCTAGGGGTCCTTCTCCTGGCGATCGTTCTGATGAAGACCACAAAGTCCGAAGTCCTCGATCCGTAATAAACGGCCAACCGATCCCCCACACCTGTCCTTGGTGCGGGGGGAACTTTTTTAAAAAGACCATTGCAAAAGAGTCTTAATCCATCATCTTGACCCATTTTGCCGTGCATGATACAGTTCCCCCGCGCAAAACGGACCGGTAGTTCAATTGGTTAGAGCACCGCCCTGTCACGGCGGAAGTTGCGAGTTCGAG
>Ga0066639_10002933_pt1 | contig 14833 bp, 15 predicted proteins | sample CryGeyCG2114_010_2_FD_59504 | JGI IMG/M metagenome (GOLD analysis project Ga0066639, IMG submission 59504) | Groundwater microbial communities from aquifer - Crystal Geyser CG10_big_fil_rev_8/21/14_0.10 | ecosystem: Environmental > Aquatic > Deep subsurface > Groundwater | place: USA: Utah...
GAAAAGCAAGGAGCAAGCATTCAGTGTTGCATTTAACAGCATTGAGCAGGCACAGAGCTATGCTGTTTTAGGACAGAAAGAAATTGATTTTATCAGTGAAAAGCTGAAAGATATGCGAAATGGATTTACATTTATTGCAAAGAAAAAGCCAGTTATGTTTCTTCATTCAAGCTTTAAATCCACCATAGGAATAAGGATTCCTGACAATGAAGTTGTAAAGGCAATAACAAAAGAAGCAGGCCCAATTATAACAACTTCAGTTAATGTATCTGGAAAACCTGCAGCTGCGGGTTTTGATGAACTTGACAAGGAAATCTTGGAAAAGGTTGATTTGACATTTAAGGGAGAATGCAAGACTGGAAAACCATCTGTTATTTATGATTTGACAAAAGAGCCTTATGAAGTAATAAGATGAAAATAAAAATTAATGTAAATCCTTCTTATAATGTTGAAATAGAAAAAGGATTAATAGATAGAAGCGGGTTGCCTGAAGGATTTATCATTAGTGATTCAAATATTTATGAAAAATATGTTAAATTTTTTATAAAAGATTGTATGGGGCACAAAAGAGACAGGCATATTATAGCTGCTGGAGAAAAAGGCAAGACTCTTCAAAATTACACAACTATAATTGAAAGATTAGGATCAAATGTTGAGAAGATTACTGCTTTTGGAGGGGGAGTTGTAGGGGATTTAGCAGGATTTGTTGCTTCCACTTATAAAAGAGGAATTGACTTAATTTATGTTCCTACTTCTTTAATTGGCATGGTTGATAGCAGCATTGGCGGGAAAAATGGAGTTAATGTTGGAGAATTAAAGAATTATGCCGGGACTTTTTATCAGCCAAAACAGGTTTTAATAGATCCAATATTTCTGAATTCGCTTCCTGATGAAGAATTTAGAAATGGAATTGCCGAAATAGTAAAATATGGTGCTATATTCAACAAACCAAAAATAGAAAGGTTGAAAAAAGGCATTAAAAAAATAGATGTGGATTTGGAAAATATCTTGGTTAAATGCTGTGAAATCAAAGCAGAAGTGATTGAGGAAGATGAATTTGATAAAGGATACAGGCACACATTAAATTTTGGGCACACAATAGGTCATGCAATTGAGCTGTTATATGGCTTAAGGCATGGAGAAGCAATAGCAATAGGTATGGCTAATGAATTAAGGCTTGGAAAACATATCGGCAAAGTTAATAAAGAAAAAGCAGAAGAAACAATAGATATATTAAAAGTTAACAAATTACCTACAGAATTTCCTTCTAATATGAATATAGAAAAGATTATGGCTCTTATGAAACAAGATAAAAAAGGAAGTTTAGTATTTGTATTTGACAAAGACAATTATAATGTGCAAGTAGAGGAGAAAATAGTTGGGGACTTTTTAAAAAATGGAAATTATCAAGGGAATTGAAATTTTAGGAAAGAGCTTGTGGTTAAGAAAAGAGAAAATCTTGATAATTTCTGACTTGCACATTGGTTACGAAGAATGCCTGAACAAAAAAGGCATTCTTGTTCCAAGAATTCAGTTTAAAGAGATATTTAATGAATTGGAGAGGTTGCTAAAACAAGTAAATCCAAAGACAATAGTTGTTAATGGTGATTTGAAACACGAATTTGGAGAGATTTCAAACCAGGAGTGGAGTGAAACACTGAAAATACTTGATTTGCTTCTTGAAAAAGCCAAGGTTGTTTTGATAAAAGGCAATCATGACAATATATTGAAACCAATTGCAGGAAAAAGAGGATTAAAGATTGTTGATAAGTATGAAACTGATGATATTTGTATTGTTCATGGAGATAATATATTAAAGACAGACAAGAAAATTGTGATTATTGGGCATGAACATCCTGCAATTTCATTAAAAGAAGGAATCAAGACAGAAAGATACAAGTGTTTTTTGCTTGGAAAATACAAAAATAAGAAAATGGTTGTAATGCCTTCTTTTCTTCCTATAATTGAAGGAACTGATGTTCTGAAAGGAAAACTGCTTTCACCTTATCTGAAAAATATAGATAATTTTGATGTCTTTGCTGTTGGAGATAAAGTTTATAAGTTTGGAAAAGTGGAAGATATAAAATAAAAGATATTATGCAGTATAAACTTATTTTTAAACAAGCATTTCCAGTAAAAACCATGAGCTTATTGATAAAAATTGAAAAATATCTGCCTTCTGAATATATGAAATTAACTGGTGTTGAAAGAGATTTATTAAATGATGATGAATTTAAAACCGAAAGTTGTGGTGATTGCTCTCACTTTAGATGGGGAAAATGTGGTGAAGGGGGAAAATATAGAGAAGATAAAGATGGAGGAATTGCGTGCTGCAATTTAGATAATGTATTGTATGAATTGGGATTTGATCCTGGGGCAGTCTGGCTTTCTGCAAAAGAAGCATTAAAATGGTGGTTTAATGAAGGATTGGGAGAACCTCGTGGTTTGTTTCTTGAACACAGATGTAGAGATTATGACGGCAAATTCCCATACTCAAGAGAAGGAATAATAAATTACATTGAAAAAAGAAATGCCTTGATTGAAAGAATTACAGGATTTAAAGCAGATAATACTTTTGATAAAATGCCTGATTATTTTATGGAGAATTTGGCTTTGACTAATGTAGGAAAAATTGATGTCAAAAGGTTAGAATTTGGAAATTTGAAGCATATTGATATGATTATGGGAAAAATGCCTTTTGATTCTAAAATTTATCTGTCTGTTTAAACAATTGTTTAGATAGTGTTTTAAACAAATAATTCTTATTCTTTGCAAGGCAGGTTGCCAGAATGGTTGAGGGCATATTTTGATTGTGAAGGATATGTTGGAAAAAATGTTATTCATATTCAATCAGTGAATAAAAAAGGAATAGAAAAAATACATGAACTACTAAAAGAATTTAATATAGAATCAAAAATTTATAAATATCAACGAAAAAATAAGAATTGGAATACTAATTATCTTTTATATATCCTTAAAAAGGAGTCTAGATTAAATTATTTAAAAGAAATTGGATTCAATCATTTAATTAAATTCCAGAAACTTAGTAAATTTTGCCGGGATGGCTGAATGGTTCAAAGCGCCTGTCTCGAAAACAGGTGTCCGCAAGGACATGGGGGTTCGAATCCTTCTCCCGGCGTTAAAAATATAAAAAAGAAGCAAACTGAACAAAAAATGAAAATAAGAAAAGGAGTTGCAGTAGTTATTTTTGCAAGAATTAACAATAAGAAGAAATATCTTATATTAAAGAGAAAGCTGCACTGGAATGGGTGGGAGCTTTTGAAAGGCGGCCTGAAAAATAGGGAAAATGAAAACAATGCAATAAGAAGGGAAATAAAAGAAGAAACTGGAAAATCTTTTTGCGATTATATATTAAAAAAGACAAAATATTCTTATTCTTTTGTATATCAGAAGCTGTTTGTGCATGACAAGATTTTATGGAATGGGGCAAGAAACAGAGTTTATGCTGCTGAATTTAATAATTTTAAAATCAAACTTGACAAGAATGAACATTCTGGATTTAAATGGGTTAGTAAAAAAGATGCTTTGAAATTATTAACCTGGACTGAACAGAAAAAGGTATTGAGGAAAATATGATTGTAGGAATAATTGGAGCTGTACTGATTGTAATTGGCTGGATTATTGAGATGTTTAAAATAAGCAAAGACAAAAAAAGCAAGATAGACTGGAAATTTGGAATGCTTTATTTTATTGGTTCAATAATGCTTGTTATATATTCTTTTCAGATTAATAGTATGATATTTATAATATTGAATTCTTTATAGCTATTTTAGAAGCAGCAACTGTGGTGTTTTCTTTAAGAAAATTTTAACCAGTGTAAGAAGTTTTTGAGGAAGTGTTAGCTTCTTCTGCTTTTAGAGTTGGAAGCCTTATGTGTGGAGGCAGTCCGTGGTCTTCTTCCAAGGCAAGAGCCTTGATATTGCACTTCTGAAAAATTAAATTAAACATATTCATCTTATCGTCTGAAACAACTGATTTGTTCTTTTTCCAATTATCTATTATATTTTTGGTTTCTTTTTTGTCAACAATTGCAGTTATGAATCCGTTAAAGTTTACTTTTGCAAAATCAGGCTCATAATTTACATTATATGTAAAATCGAACCTTACAACATCTTGACCTTGCACAGGGCTTGCTTTTTCTTCCTTAACATCCTTCAAATCTATTTGAGAAGTGACTTTGAACTTTCCTTCTAGTTCTTTTATTTTTTCTATGCTGCTTTTAGTTAATGAAAAACCAACGATTCTCATGATTATGATGATTAATAAGTGTTTTTAAAGTTTATTATGATTGAGAAACTTAAGCTATATCTTCTTCACTTATAACAACAAAGTCACCAATGGCTATTATTGCGCTGTAAGGAATCAGCAAGTCGTTTTCTCTTGTCTTTTCAAGACCTAAAGAATGAGCATATGCTGTTGGTGTTGTCATAATAAGATGGATTAATTCTCCTGTCTTTGTTTCAAATTCGATGTCTTTTACAACACCCAATCTTCTACCTTCTTTAGTAACTATATTTTTACTAATGATTTCTTTTAACGGCTTTTTTTCTATTGCCATAATTAAATTTATAGTAAATTTATTTATAAATGTTTCTATTTTTCAGAAAATTTTAACTTTAGAATGAATAAAGGGTCTGAAAAGTTCGTTTAAATAAGATAGACTATCCCCCCTATTGCGTATGGAAAAGGTTTAAAAAGCAATGCTTGGTTTTTGTTTTTTTCTTTAATTTTAATTTAAAAAGTTTTATATAATATAATATAATATAATATAATATATATAATAAAGTATATAATAGATATAAGACAAAAATACAACAAATAACAAATTTTTATCTCCAATGGAAATATAGGTCTGTGTTACTATATTTCATTTGCAAATATATTTATAAAAGAGAATTAATCTAAACAACTGCAAAAAAGGAGCTAAAAGAGGAAATATGTCTGTAAAACTAGATAAGATTTTTGATTCATTCACTAAAAACAATTTATTTAAGAATAAATCTATCTTACAATCGTCATATTTGCCAGAAACTATACCTCATAGAGACAGGCAGATAAACCAAGTTGCATCAATTCTTGCACCTTGTTTAAGACTTGAGAGACCATCCAACCTCTTTATTTATGGCAAGACAGGAACTGGAAAGACAATATCAATAAATTACATTAAAAACGAGCTTTTAAAGAGGGCAGGAGAGCAAGATATTCCTTTAATTATAGAATATATTAACTGCAAGATGAAAAAAGTGGCAGATACAGAATACAGAATTCTTGCAGAACTTATAAAAAAATTAGGATATCATGTTCCTAGCACAGGCCTGCCAACAGATGATGTGTATACAAAATTTATAGAAATAATTGACCAGAAAAAACAATTAATCATAGTTATTTTAGATGAAATAGATCAGGCAGTCAAAAGAATAGATAATAATTTTCTTTATAATCTTACAAGACTCAACTCTGAACTTACAAAAGCCCAAATTTCAATAATAGGAATAAGCAATGATCTTACTTTTTTAGATAATTTGGATCCAAGAATAAAAAGCAGTTTATCTGAAGAAGAAATTGTATTTTCACCATATGATGCCCTGCAATTAAAAGATATTCTGAAAGAAAGAGCAGACAGCGCATTCAAAGAAGGAACAATAGAAGAAGGAGTAATAGAGAAATGTGCAGCTTATGCTGCGCGAGAGCATGGAGATGCAAGGAGAGCATTAGATTTATTGAGAATAGCAGGAGAACTTGTTGAGAGAGATGATAAGACATCAATATCTCTAAAATATATTGACATAGCCAACGAGAAAATAGAGAAAGACAAAATTTTTGATGTAATATCAACACAGCCAAAGCAGTTTCAGCTGGCTCTTCTGTCTATAATGCAGCTGACAGATAAAAAATTAGACAAGATTTTCACAGGAGATATTTACAATGTTTATTGCGAATTCTGCAACAAAACTTCAACAGAGCCGTTAACACAGAGAAGAGTGGGAGATATAATTGCAGAATTTGACATGTTAGGGCTGATAAATGCCAAAGTCATAAGCAAGGGAAGGCATGGAAGGACAAGGGAGATTAAATTGGCAATTCCTGAAGCAATACTGGACAGGGTAAGGGAAATAATGAAAGACTCTCTAAATTTAAAGTAGGTCTTTTTACTATCAAGGAAATTTAAAATGAGCCTAATTAAGACATTTTTGCAAGAAGGAATACTTATAGAGTCATCTTTGCTTGAATTTTTCAAGACAAATGAAATAGCGCCAGAATTAGTGGATATAATCAAAGGATTTGATGTTCATTTTCTTTCAAAAGAATTTTTTTACCTGAACACAGACAAAATATTCACTATTTTAGAAAATATAAAACAAAGAAAAAAAGATGATGAAAAGAAAATTATAGAAGACACAATAAAATTAATATCTGTTTTCCGCAAAGAAGAAAAAGAAGACAAGGAGTTTCATGAAGAAAAAACAGAGAGCAATTACAAGATAATTGAGTCGTGGAATGTGCCAAGCAGAAAAATATATGTAGAGGATTTTGCAAATCATTTCAAGAGCAGGCTTTTGCTGCTGAAAACAATACTTCAGGAAAGATCAGAGCTGCAAAATCTGACTGCAATAAACAAAATTCCAATCCAGAAACAGAATGTCATAAGCATTATAGGATTAGTCACAGAAAAAAGAGTTACAAAAAACAACAACATCATATTAGAAATAGAGGATTTTACGGGCAGAATCTCCATTTTAGTGAATCATACCAAGGAAGATGTTTACAAAAAAGCGCAGCAGATTATATTTGACGAGGTTATTGGAGTAAGATGCTCTGGAAGCAGGGAAATTCTTTTTGCAAACGATATTTTGTTTCCAGACTCATTTGCAACAAAAAAGACGAGCGAGAAAGATGAGTGCGCCGCATTTATTTCCGATGTTCATCTTGGCTCGGTAAATTTTCTTGAAAATGAATTCTTGAAATTTATCGGCTGGCTTAATCTGGAAAGCGGAAATGAAAGCCAGCAGAATGACGCAAAAAAAGTGAGGTATCTTTTTATTGCAGGCGATGTGGTAGACGGAATAGGAGTATATCCGGGACAAGAGGAGATGCTGAAAATCAAAGATGTAAAAGAGCAGTATGCAAAACTTGCAGAGTTTTTAGGAAAAATAAGAAAAGACATAACAATCTTCATTATTCCAGGCCAGCACGATGCAGTAAGGCTTGCAGAGCCGCAGCCGCCAATAGGAAAAGATTATGCTCCTGACTTGTACAAGCTGAAAAATGTTGTTTTATTGAGCAATCCGTCTGTTGTTGAAGTGAATAACAAAACAGTTTTAATGTATCATGGAGACAGCTTTCACGACATTATAGATAATGTAGAATCATTGAGATTTTCAAAAGCAAGAAACACGCCTTCGGCTGTTGTAAAAATGATTTTGAGCAAGAGGCATATTGCACCGACACACTCGTATTCAATTTATGTTCCTGTGCTTAATGAAGACCCATTAGTGATAAGAGAAGTTCCAGATATATTCGCAACAGGAGAGCTGCACAAGCCAGATGTCAACAGCTATAATGGGACAAGAATAATAGCATCATCGTGCTGGCAGAGCACAACACCACATGAAGAAAAAATAGGAAATATTCCTGACCCGTGCAAAGTTCCTATTTTGAATTTAAAAAATAACACAGTAAAGATAATGGATTTCAGCTAAAATGAAAGGAGATAATAAGATAGGACAAATTGACATTTGCCAGAAACTCTGCATTGTCAAATGCAGTTAAGATAAATACAAATTAACAAATAAAAGAAAAAATGCAGCAATATTTCAAAGAACTAGAGAACAAGGTGAAAGTAGCATATTCAATAGCTGGCGAATCAAGGGCAAAGGGGTTTGACCCTGTCTCTATTGTCGAGGTTCCACTGGCTACAACACTTGCAGAAAGAGTCACAGGACTGATTTCAACAAAATATCCGCAAGTCAAGGACATAAGAATTGAAAGAAGAATAAAAGAGCTTGAAAAGCAATATGGATTTTTAGACCCAGCAATATGCTTGCAGATTGCAGAAGAAGTTGCAAAAGAAAAGTTCTGCAAATTTCAGAATATTGAAGAGGCCATTGATGCAGGAATGAGAATTGCATTTGCTTATCTTACTCTTGGAGTTGTTGCAGCACCGCTTGAAGGATACACACATTTCAAATTAAAGAAAACAGCAGACGGCAAGGATTATTTTTCGGTTTATTATTCAGGGCCAATTGGCGGAGCAGGAAGAACAGCTGCAAGCATTTCATTATTAATAATAGATCATTTGAGAGAAGTTCTTGGATATGCGAAATACGATCCGACAGATGTTGAAATAAAAAGAATGGTGACTGAAGTTTATGACAGGCACGAGAGAGTCAATAATCTGCAATATCTGCCGACTGAAAAGGAAATAATTTTTCTGGTAAAAAATCTTCCTATACAGATAAATGGAGATCCGACAGAAGAAAGAGAGGTTTCAAATTACAAAGACTTGCCAAGAATAGAGACAAACAGAATCAGGAGCGGAGCATGTTTGATTTTAGCGGAGGGAATAGCGCAAAAAGCACCAAAAGCACTGAAAACACTTGTAAAATTAAGAGAAAAAGGATTCAAGCTTAGTGATTGGGACTTTCTTGAAGAATTTGTAAAATTTCAGAAAAAATTAATAGAGGAAAAAAAGGAAAAGGCAACAGGAACATATATTCAGGATATTGTTGCTGGCAGGCCTGTTTTCTCACATCCATCAAGGTCAGGAGGATTCAGGCTAAGATACGGAAGGGCAAGAACATCAGGATATTCTGCTGTTGCAATTTCTCCATTGACAATGGAAATTCTTAATAATTTTATAGCAATAGGAACCCAGATAAAATTAGAAAAGCCGACAAAAGCAGCAGCTGTAACATCGTGCGACAGTGTTGATGGGCCGATAATTAAATTAAAAAATGGCTCGGTAATAAAAATAAAAAATTTAGAACAAGCGAAAGCATTAAAATCACAGACTGAAGAAATAATTTATCTTGGAGATATTTTAATCTCATACGGGGATTTTTTAAACAGAAACCATATTCTTCTTCCTCCAGGATATAATGAAGAATGGTGGCTTGCAGAGTTAGATGAGAAAAGCAAAATTGATGCAGAAATAAATCCGCAAGATGTTGATTTTGACAAGGCAATAGCATTGTCAGAAAAATATAAAATACCTTTACATCCAAAATATATTTTCTTCTGGTCACAGATTAATTACGAGATGTTTTTTGCACTGCTTAAGGTTCTTGAAAAAGCAAGAATTGATTCAGGAAAACTGGTTTTAACAATTTCAGAAAGCGCCAAAAAAGCAAAAAGAGCATTAGAATTATTGGGAATTGAGCACATCATAGAAGACAACAAATTTATTATTGATGAGACAAACACCAAAGCACTTTTTGCAAATCTTGGAAAACAACAGGAAGAAATCAATGAGCTGATAAGGCATCCAGAACAAAGAGAAGGAGTTCTTGCATTTGTAAATTCATTTTCAAAATACAAGATAAAAGACAAGGCAGGAACTTTTATCGGCGCGAGGATGGGAAGGCCTGAAAAAGCAAAATTAAGAAAGTTAGTCGGAAGCCCGCATGTGCTTTTTCCTGTTGGAGAGGAAGGAGGAAGGCTAAGAAGCGTTCAGGAAGCAATGAAGTCAGGAGTAAAATCTGATTTTCCAATTTATTACTGCGATAATTGCAAAAGAGAGACAATATATTATGTCTGCGAAACGTGCCACAGCAATACAAAAAAATTATTTTTCTGCCCTTTGTGCAACAGAACTTTTTCAGATGTATGCCCACAGCATGGAGGAATGCAGGCAGGAAAAATCAAGGATTTTATGATGCAGAAAGTAGACATAAAACATTTTTTTGAAGAGGCAATGAAGCTAATCAATCTGCAGAAAAGCGAGTGCCCTGAATTAATCAAAGGAGTAAGAGGAACATTTTCAGAAGAGCACATTCCAGAGCATATTGCAAAAGGAATAATCAGGGCGCAGTTTTCAATCAATGTTAATAAGGATGGAACTGTGCGATATGATGCAAGCGAAGTTCCTATAACGCAGTTTAAGCCAAAAGAAGTTGATACTAGTGTTGACAAGCTGAAAGAATTAGGATATACAAAAGATATTTATGGAAAAGAGCTTGAAAACAAGGAACAGCTCTTGTGCTTAAAACCGCAGGATGTTATTCTTCCTTCATGCCCAGAAACACTTGATGAAAGAGCAGACAATGTTTTTGTAAATATTGCAAAATTTCTTGACAATCTTCTTGTAAGACTTTATAGCCAGAAGCCGTTTTACAATGTGCAGTCGCGGGATGATTTAGTAGGGCATTTAGTTGTAGGAATTGCACCGCACAATTGCGCAGGAGTTGTAGGAAGAATTATAGGATTTAGCAAGACACAGACATTTTTGGCTTCTCCTTACATGCACGCTGCAATGAGAAGAGACTGTGATGGAGATGAGGCGGCAATGATGCTGTTGCTGGATTTGTTATTAAATTTTTCAAGAAAATATCTTCCTTCACACAGAGGAGCCACACAAGATGCGCCGCTTGTCTTAAATGCAAGAATAAGGGCTGCAGAGGTTGATGACATGATTTTTGATATGGATGTATCAACCAAGCTTCCTTTAGAGCTTTATAGGGCAGCAGAGGAGTTCAAAGCCCCGAACACAATAAAAATGATAGATAATATTGGCAAGAGATTAGGAGAAGAAGAAAAAGACTCTTCTGTTTTTGAAAATTTTGGATTTACGCACGATACTTTTGACATTAATAATGGGGCAATATGCTCATCATACAAGACACTGGCCACTATGCAAGAAAAGGTATGGGCACAGATGAATCTTGCAGAAAAAATTCGTGCAGTTGATATGGTTGATGTTGCAAGATTAGTTATAGAAAGGCATTTTATCAGAGATATCAGGGGTAATCTAAGAAAATTTTCATCACAGCAGTTCAGGTGTGTTGACTGCAATGAAAAATACAGGCGTCCTCCATTAGCAGGAAAGTGCATTAATTGCGGAGGAAAAATAATATTCACAATATCAGAAGGAGGAATAATAAAATATTTAGAGCCAGCATTGCAACTTGCAAACAAGTATGATATATCACCTTATCTGAAACAGACTTTAGAACTGACTAAGAAACACATTGAAAGTATTTTTGGAAGAGATACTGAAAAGCAAAAGACAATGGAAAAGTGGATTTAAAATGTATTCAAAAATAACTATAAATGCCAGAGAAGAAGAAATTATTAATTTATTGAATGGATATCTTAACAGAGATAACAATCACTGGTATAAAAAGGATATAACAGCATATAATGAAACTTCACAGCTCGACATTTTCAACGGAAAAACAATAATCAAGATATCACATCCAAAAAACCGCTCTTTTGCAAAAGAAAATACCCCAGAAGGATTGGAATTTTTTCTTAGCAGTTTATAATATAAAATATAATATCACAGGCAATATAAGACAACCCATGAGCTGTGTTCTTTTGACACCGAGATTAATTGCCAAAATTCCTATTGCAGTTGCTGTTATCAAAACAATCAATGAAATCCAGCCAGAAATAAAAATTGACATTAATGTTAAAATCAGCAAAATTACAATGTTCATTTTTGTATAATTTATTTTAGAGATGTTTTTTGCAAAAAATCTGGCAAAAAACAATGCAAGAAAGACAGAAATGCCTGCTGAAACAAGCATTACTGCTAGAAAAAGAAAAAGCTGATTTAGTGTTATGCTTTCAATCAGTTTTTGGATAATTATTCCTGTTCCGCTTCTTGATTTGTCTAATATGTAAAGAGCTGCAAAGTTCAAGCCCATCACTAAAGTTGAAATTGTTCCTAAAAGCAAGAGAAATCTTTCTTCATTCATTCTTTTATTCATCTGCGAGCCAATAATTGCAGCTTGAGAGCTTCCTAAGCCAGGAAGAAATGCACATAAAGAAGATGAAATCACAGATGAAGGCATAATTCTTAAAATTTCTTTATTATTTATTTTTTCAGAGGTTATTTTTTGCTCTGGAAGCTTTGTTTTTTGAGAAATGCTTGTCAAAATCGTAGATGTTCCAAATAATCCAGTGAATAAAACAAATAAGGGCTGTTTTATAACATAAAAATTCAAAGTTATAATTCCTAAAACTCCTGAAAGCAGGAATAAAAACAGTGCAAGAAGAGGATTTTTTTCTTTTACAATCAAGAACACAGAAGCAAAGATAAGAACGAATGGAACCAAGAATTTCATTGTTTCGTAAAAATTAGGAAGAAAGAAAATAAAAAACGGAATAAGAATAAAGAGCATTAAGATTCCTGCAAAGCATCCTATTGATGTTAATCTTGCCGCTTCATAACCTCTTCCTTGCAAAAGAAGTTTGTGTCCTGGAAGAACTGAAAGCGCAGTTGACTCTTCCGGACACCCCAGAAAAATTGAAGGAATAAAATCAATAAAAGTGTGTGCTGTTGCCATTGCAACAATAAAAACAGCAAGAACTATTGGAGAAGTGAATGAAAGAAAAAATCCAGATAAAATCAGCAAGAGCAGGGCAACGAGATTTATGTGGATTCCAGGAGCAAGGCCTGTGAAAGTGCCTGCGAGGATGCCTATAGTGATTGCGAGAAGGATTTCTATTAACATCAGTTAATAATATAAATTAAATTTATATGTTTTTCTTTGTATGATTTGTATAATGCCTGAAAGCAGAGCTTGGTGCAGGAACATGCTTTCTTCTTAAAATTTTTTTCCTTATGAAAAGAAGAATCATTACTCCTATAAGCCCTATTATAGCAACTGCTATGAAAACAAGATTAAATGAAAAAAAGGTAACTGCAATTCCGCCTAAAATTCCTGCAATGCCAGGACCAATTCCAACTGCAACAGCATCAATTCCCCATTCTGTTGATTCTTTTCTTTTGTCCAAGTGTCTGGAGAAGATACAGACCCAGCCAGCAGTCGACATTGCCAAGAATGTTCCTAGAAGCGCCTGAAGTACATAAATGTGAACAGGAGTTCTTGCAAAAATATATCCAATTGGAATTAGTGCAGAGAAAAGCAATCCAAACAACATTAAGTGATAAGCTCTTCTCTGATTTTTATCGGCATATATTCCAAAAGGAACTCTGAATAATGAACGAACAATAAGATTTATGCCTGCCGCCAATCCAACAACCAATACATTTCCTCCCTGTATCTGGTTTAAAAGAAATATGGCGAATATAGGAGATATTAATCCCCATCCGCTGTAAAACACCAAGTCTGACAGAATAAGATATTTTTCTATTTTATTCAGATTTAGCTTCATTCTATTCACTCTTTTCTATCTTAAGTATGATTTATTTGTTTTTATACTTGCTGAATTTATTTTTGATAATGTGCTTCGGTTTTCATATTTAGCAAAAGGTGTCCGCTTTTACCTGCAAACCAATTTACTCTTTGCATTGCAAACTGTTTTAACTTTTGCCCGCACTTTTGATTTCTGATGCTTCAAGCTCAAGCATTCCTTTCCATGATGTGACTTTACCTGTAACTTCTATATTTCCTGACATGTTTGAAAGATTTTGATATGAAATCACATTTATTTCATCTGTGCTATCTTTTATAGAAAATACACTGAATTTATCATAAGTTTTTAATTTGATTATTTCACCTGAAATTCTGACATAATTATCCATCATGTTTCCGTTTATGTCTGAAATTTTCACCAGTTTTGGCTCTAAACTGCTGGAAAGATACACTAATAGCAGAATGCCTAAAATTGCAGTTATAAGGGCTATTTTTTCAAGTCTCATGATTAAACGATAACTTTATATTTTATCTATTTTTTGCTTAATAATGGATGCTGAAAAGAGATTTGAGCTGATAAAGAGAAATACTGCCGAGATTATTACTGAAGATGAGCTGAAAAAATTATTAAAGGAAAAGAAAAATCCTGTTGTTTATTGGGGAACAGCACCAACAGGAAAGCCGCATGTTGGCTATTTTCTGCCAATGCTAAAAGTGGCTGATTTTCTCAAGGCAGGATTCAAGGTAAAAATACTTCTTGCAGATTTGCACGCTGTTCTTGACAACACACCGTGGACTCTTCTTGAAAAAAGATACAAGTATTATTCAATGGTAATTCCAATGCTGATAAAATCTGTTGGTGTTGATGTTAAAAATCTTGAAATAATAAAGGGAAGCGATTTTCAGCTGCAGCACGATTATGTTTATGATGTTCTGCAATTATCCTCGCAGGTTTCTGTTCATGATGCGCACAAGGCAGCTTCTGAAGTAGTAAAGATGGGAGACAATCCAAGACTTTCAGGATTGATATATCCCATAATGCAGGTGATTGATGAGCAGTATCTTGATGCAGATGTTCAGCTTGGAGGAACAGACCAGAGAAAAATAATGGTTCTTGCAAGGGAAAATCTTTCAAAATTAGGATATAATGCAAGAATTGAGATTATGAATCCTCTTGTTCCCGGGCTTATTGGAAAGAAAATGTCATCTTCAGATGAGAAATCAAAAATAGACTTGATAGATGATGAAAACACAGTGATAATGAAGCTGAAAAATGCAGAGTGTGTTGCAGGAGAGCCAGACAATGGAATTTTAGCCTTCTTGAAATATGTGATCATGCCAATAAAGGCAGACAATAAGGAAAAATTTGTTATAAAGAGAGACAAAAAATTTGGAGGAAATATCTCATTTTCAGATTATACGGATATAGAGAAAAAGTTTATTGAGAAAAAACTGCATCCTTTAGACCTGAAAAATGCAGTTGCAGAAGA
>Ga0066639_10002934_pt1 | contig 14832 bp, 13 predicted proteins | sample CryGeyCG2114_010_2_FD_59504 | JGI IMG/M metagenome (GOLD analysis project Ga0066639, IMG submission 59504) | Groundwater microbial communities from aquifer - Crystal Geyser CG10_big_fil_rev_8/21/14_0.10 | ecosystem: Environmental > Aquatic > Deep subsurface > Groundwater | place: USA: Utah...
CTTTGATCAGTTTAGATCCTTCAATCACGTTTTCAGCTAGCTCAACAATATCAATATGTTGTATTGATTTAAATTGCGCCATTGTTCCAGCTGTAGTTCCAACTCCAAGACCTACTTGAAGAGAGGTTATAGCCTGTGGATTATAAAGTAAAGGGAGTAGAACAAGATAAGTATTTGTAGCGTTATCAATTGAACTTGTACCTCCAAGATTCTGGCCGTTAAGTTGTATACTATACCCAGTACTATCACCATGAACTGTTGTGGTTATGCTAATCCCTTCATCAAAAAAGAGTTGATTTTTGACTCTTTCTTGTGCATACATCCCTGCAAAGATAAGCATTGCAATGATTATTCCATATGTGAAGAGGTTTCTTCTGCTCAAAAGAAGAAGCAGGCCTGAAAAGATTGCAATGGTATAAAATGTTCCAATATATTGTATGAGTAAAAAAGAGGTGATGAGAATACCTAGAATTCCACCAAGTGTATTCAAAAAATATGCTGATCCAACATCTTTAGCGATATTTTTTTTTGTATATGACGCTGCAAGTAATGGAAAGATCATGCCAAAGGAAGCTGTTGGTATTGCAATAAGAAAATATTTTATGTAGGGGATATAGCTGCTAAATGCTTGGATGTCAAAGTACAGTGGAATAGTCACAAAACTACTCATGCTTGCAATAATAAGCAAGGTATCTAACTTGAGGTTGATAAAAGTTAGAAGGAGGCTTCCTATGGCTATTCCTAAGAGGTAAAGGATAAGTACATTTGCAAATGAGTACGTGCTGAGTCCAAAGAATTGAGTGTGTGTAAATAATCTTGTCCAGACAATTTCAAGAGAGAGTGATGAAAACCCTGTGAGGAAAAGGATGAGTGCAGTGTGATTGAATTCTAAGTGAAATCTTGCTTGTTTTGATATTGTTCTTTTTGCTACAAGAAAGAAAAGTATACTAATAATGATATTTAGTCCAGCTGTTAGGGTATTGGTTTGGAGAAATCCAAATTTGGGTATGAGGTAGTAGGTCGACAATGCAACTCCAATTACTCCTCCAAGTGTGTTAACAAAGTAAAGGATTGAAATAGTTTTATTTTTATTTGGATACCTTGAAGTAACATATTGGGTGATAAGAGGAAATGTTCCTCCTAAGAGAAATGTTGGAATAAAGAGGATAAGTATGGCAATAGGATATTGCCAGAGTGGAGAAAGTGTCCAGATAAGTTTTAATGATAAAGGTACGAAGAATGCATATATTCCAACTATAATTTCTATTGCGGGATATGCAATTCGAATGTTTAGTTTTATTCTAGAGATAATAAGACTGCCTATGCATAATCCTCCAAGAAAAGTTATAAGGAGAAGTCCTATAGCATACGTGGTAATGCCAAGGATTAGGCTGAGCTGCTTCATCCAGATCATTTCATAGATGAGTGCGCAGACTCCAGAAAGAAAGAAAAGTATTGTAATGAGTTTTGTGCGCATGAGCTGAATATCAGAATGAGTGATTTATAAATTATTTGACTACTTCAGCAAATTGACCAATACTTCCATTGAAGTATGATCCTGAAGGTGAGACAGTGAGTTTGACTGCTCTGACCATGTAAAAGTTTTTCCCTGCTGGGGCATCCTTGTCTTCAAAGCTTTGCGCTTTTGTTTCAAGAGTTGCAATCCTTTCAAAATCAGAAAATTCTTTTTGACTCCTATAAATGCGCTGTTCGAGTATTCCTTCTTCTGGGCTTGTTTGCCAAGTTACCTGCACCCTTCCATTTTCGAGTTGTGCTTCGACATTGCTTACTGGTTTTGGGTATTCCATTCGGAGTGTTGGGTCTCCGAGGAGTGTTCCGTGGGTTTGTCCGTGTGGTGAACCATTTCCAAGTACCCAGAATCCGTAATTGTTAACCCACATTTTTGCTGAGTATCCTATCGGTTCTCCGATTGCCATGTGATCAAAATATTTTACAGGCGAAAATCCCCACACGCTAATTAAACCGTATTTTTCTTGGCAGAGTGGTGCTCGTAGGAAGTTGTTTGGTGTGTCCCAGTCTCCAAACCAGCTTCCGAAGAGGATTTGGAATATTGCTTTGTATTCGTGTTTTGCATAATCTTCTGTGTGAGCTATTCCATTTGCTCCTTCGAACCATCCTCCTGCTGTTCCTGCTGCAAATAGAAAATCATATTGTTTAAGATTATTCCAGTCTGCTCTGTAGAAGTTGTCTCCTCCTGTTACTGATGCTAGCATCCATGCGCTTAGTCCATAGGGTAATTTTTTGAATTCTTCGTCATATACTAGTGTTCTTCGTGCTGCTTTTGTTTGTCCTGTTTTGAATGCATGGTTTTTTTGGAGGTATTGTTTGAGGAGTTCTGTTTCTGTTTTTTGAAATGCTGGCATGCTTGAGAGGTCTACTCTTCCTCCCATAAGCTCTATATCTGAGGGGTTGACAAATTGGTCAAATTTTCCGTCATTTGGTCTGTTTTGATTTCTTGGGTCTTTTGCAACTATGCAGGTAAGTGTGTCTGTCCAAATTCCATCAATGTCAAAGTAAAAATTGTCTGATGGCCATGCTCCCATATGTTCTCCATGTCCGTCTGATACATATTCTGCAATGCTAGGTCCTGAGTAGGGTACTGGTATTCTTCCAAGGAGTAGTATTGCATTGATTCCTTCTTTTTCGTAGATTTCGATTATTCTTTTTTTTGTTTCTTTGACTGATGTTTGGGGTGAGATTGTATGGGTAGTTATTTCCCATCCGTCTCCTGTCATGTCTTTTTTTGTTTGGTTGAGTTCTTTTTCTAGTGCTGTTTCTTTTGTGTCTGTGAGTATGAGTATTTTACCTCTGTGTTCGTTGAGTGGTATTTCTATTCCGCTTACTATATAATCAGATCCAAACCCTGTTTGATTTAATATTTTGTATTCAACTGTTTTTCCAATCTCTACTTCTAAATCTGTGTACTGCAAAGTGTCTTTATCAAGTTTTGTTGGTTCTTTCCATGTTTGCTTCTCAAGTATGTTTCTGGCAATTGGTGTTTGCGCATCATCTGGTAGAAGTTCATAATTGTCTTTTGGTCTTTTGTAAATCCATGTTCCTGTTTTTTCTAGATTTTTCCAGTGAAGTGTAATGCTAGGTGGATTATTACTTACTATTGCCTCAACTTGAGGATTGCGTTGCTCTGAGAAAATAAGATTTGGTGTTCCTTTAGAAAGAGAAATCTGGTCGCTAGATTGGTGTGTGTATGCTTTGTTGATGAGTTCTTGCTTATCCGGAACTTTTTTTGGAGCAATAGTTTCCAAATATTCGTGTTCTTGTGTTTGGATAGTCTCAAATTGAGAAATTGCTGTTTCAGTTGATTTTGGTATTGCTGATTCAATTAAAACTGCACTCTCTGTTGAATTAACATAGTTTGGAGAATGATATGTTAACGAGTAAATTCCTCCAAGCACTGCAATTGTTCCTGCTGTGATACTACTTATTATTGCTGTTTTCCATTTTCGTGATTTTGCTCGTTGTTGCATTATTCCTGTATTGCATTGATCTTTTGCTTTGAGTAATTCAGGATTATCAGGAAAAGTTTGAAGTAGTTCTTCTAGTAGTGATGAAGCATTTCCGTATTCTCCTTGTTTGTACAGTGTGCTTGCTGTTCTGTAGTTATCTTTTGCTTGCATTGAATCCATAATTGATGTTAAGAAATTCACTCTTTATAAACATATCGATTTTGTACCTACTTTTTAGTACTCATTTTTTTGAGTTTATTATGAGTATAGCTCCTCCAAGCACGATTGTTATTCCAAGGATTGATGTAATTGTTGAGAATTCTGGTACACATATATAGTTTGGCTTGTAATTTCCACAAGCAGGATCACAGGACGCAGCACACTGACAGTTAGTATCTGATTCTTTGCAATCAGGTTTTTCTTTCGGGCAGCCACCCGCACATTCATTGGTGCATGATGCCCAACATTTTGCATCCTTGCAGTTGACATTATTTGCACATGAACAGTAGCAGTTTGATCCACTTGCTGTACAAATGCATCCTTGGTTTTCTCCGCATTGAAACGCATATCCCCCACTTCCATCTGATTTGTAACATCCATTTTTTGATTTGTCTGGTTGCGAACATGTTACAGCGCTTGAAATTGGAAGAAGTAAAACAAGGAATAATCCGAGGATTATTATGATGATTAGTTTCATGTTATTGATCCAAGGTACATTGCATGATAAGTTGCATCAGGTGAGAGTAGATTTTGTTCATTTCCTTTTTGATACATATAAAAACCATTTTCATCTTGATAATTAATCCAGATGTATTGGGAAAGATTGTTTATTAAAGTTTCGAGTTTTTGGTCTGTGACTCCAAGGGATTGTCTGGTATCCTCATCAAGATTTCGGATTTCAATAAGAAAATTTAGGCATGAGAGTAACTTGCTAACATAGGCTCTATCTTTATATGACAATACATTTTTTTCATCAGAAAGAAAATCCATATATTTTAGATACATGCGCAATTGTTCTACTCTTTCCTTATTTGGATTAAATGTGTTTGCTTCAATTTCTGCAAGTCCACTCCAGCAGATATCTGAATCCATTATTCTAAAACCTTCAGGATCATTTTTGCGAATAAATTGCAGGGGTTTTTCTCGCACATTCATCATCCTCAACTCTATTGTGCTCAGACTGCTATTTTTTGGCAATTGTAGCGCATTGCCAAACTTGTAAAGAGTTCGTGCATGGATTGCTTCAAGCATTGTATCAGCAACTATTCTGGAGTGTTCTGTGCAGGAAAATGCTTCATTGAGAAACTTGTTTAGAGCCGGATTATTGAGCGCTTCTGGGACTTTTTGATATGCTTCAAGTGGTTGGATAAGAGAATAATCGCATGCTCCCTTGTAAAGGTAAATGTCCAGATTGTCATAAAGTTCATCATCAGTGCAATTTTTTGATGTTTCACATTGTAAAAAGAAGGAATTACAGTATTGAATTGCTGGCGAACATGCCGAAATTAAGTTGTTTAATGAGTCATTTAATTTTTTTAAATTTGCTGGATTCCGTTTTTTAAGATATTGTCCAAGATATCCATAACTCTGCCAGGAATAAAACTGTTTACTTGAATTATAAGATGCTACTTCCTCAACACTTATCTTTTTTCGAGAAATATTAATGATTTGAATCTCATGCACCCCTTCTTTAGTATACAATGCATCATTTGCTTCTGCTGCTTGCAGAATCTCTTTTGCTGCCCTTTGAAGACTATAAGGAGGGGGAGTATGTATCCATGTATCAATTGCAATATATGCAACTTTTCCCAGATACAATCCAGCAATCAAGAACACAAGTACGATCACACCAACTCCCACTTTCCCTCTGTATTTCATCCACCATTGTTCAATTTCATTTGGTTGAATTTCATGATGTCCTTCTCTACCAAGGTGTTTTTCAATTTGTTCTATTTTTGATTTGAAGTCCAGTTTGTCAGGTTCGCTCAAGGCTTCGTACAGATTATGTATCTTCAAATAAACATTCTTCAGCTCAGAAAAGTTTCTTGCTTTCGCATACACAACATATTCCTTAATAGCAGAATCTAGTTCGTTCCTGGACATATCTTTAATCCTTGGTTCCCCCTTATAAAAGGCTTTATCGCAACTTTAGAGTAGATATTCACAATATTATGATTTTCATTTCCTCATCTAATTCATTTTGGTTTAATCTATACCATTTTAAAATATTTCAAAACTATAACAACCGTTCCAAAAAAGAAACATTTATAAATAGTATTCCAAATATGAAACAGATGTTCCAAAAAAGAAACAATTGGGTAGTTACAGAGTTTTTTCTATTAAACCCCTTTGAAGAAGTGGGTATCAGAGAATTAGCAAAGCTATTGAATCTTCCACCTGCCTCCATTTTAAGAGAGATAAAAATTTTACTACAAAATCAGTTTATTCAGAAAATTAAGAAGGTTTACAAAGCAAATGTTGAGAAACGAGAGTATCTAGCATTAAAAAGTGCCTACAATGTTTGGAAATTAAAAAGTACTGATTTAGTTGAAGTACTTAAAGACGAAGCTGTTCCTCAGTCTATTATTGTTTTTGGTAGTTTTGCATCTGCCCGTGATACTTCCAAATCTGATGTAGATATTGCAATTATAGATGGCAAAGACATAAAAACCGACCTAACAAAGTATGAAAATATCCTAAAACGAAAAATCTCATTACACAAGATAAAATGGGATACCTGTAGTGAAGAATTGAAATTAAGTATTGTTAATGGTATCACGCTTTATGGATATCTAAAACATGCTTGAACCATTTGAGAATTATGTAAACAATGGCAGAGTAGTAAAGCAGGAGAGTTCTCCTCCTCTTGCGCAGGCATTACTCAAGAGAGCTGAACGAAGGTATGAAAAGGTAAAGGAAGGCATTGACCATAACAATCCTGATTTCAGTTTTGAAGAGATATATGAAACATTACGAGAAATCGCACAATCTTTTCTAGCTGAAAAAGGGTTCAAACCATATTCACATGAAGCAACCATTGCATATCTTGCACAAGAAAAATACTTGCAAAATTTTGAAATTGAGAAATTCGATGAATTAAGAAAGAAAAGACATGATATCATGTATTATGGAAAATCCTTAAAAAAAGAAGAAGCGGAGCAGGCTTTAGATTTCTGCATTACAATATTTCCAAAATTGCAGATGTGTATGAAGAGAAAATTAGATAATAAAATGTAATCTACTTCTTAATCCATTTCAATACAACATACCAAAAAGTCAGTGAATATAAGATAAACAAGACCATCCCAATATTGACATGAAATGCATTGACAGCAAAGTCTATTCCAATGAGTTTAGCTACAATAAAAATCAGATACACTCTGACAATATTCACCAAATAGACCCCAATAACTCCAGGAATATACAAAAACAACGCTTTTTTGTGCTTGATTCTCCTCCAAAAGATGATTAAAAGCAAGGTATAAACAAATAAGAACAGGCTAATCCCTTCAATTCCTGAGCAGGTTTCTGCAATATTAAGTATTATTCCTGGTATTCCCACATCAGGGTTTGATCCAGGAAATGAGATTGTTGGATGAAGAAAGCTAATCTTCAGTAAAAAATAAACCCCGTATCCTACAACCTTTGATAAGTACTCCCAGAGTCCATAGATCTTATTAACAACATAAATTAAGAAAAATGCAAAAATTGTAGCAAAGCATAGTTCTTTCCATTGTTTTCTAATAATATTTTTGGAAAACCCAATTCCAAAAAGTGAGAGCCATACAAATATTACAGCAGCTATTTTTAAGAGTATCCCCAGTTTAAAACTGAGAGTATAAAGGAAATTTTCTTTATAGCGAAATCCTACAAGTAGGGATTGCCAGTCAAGCATTCGTCCATCTCGAAAACTGTCTTTTTTGAAGTAGTCAATTTGTGTATACACTTGGAGGATATCATCGCCTTGCTGAGATAGATTCACGACATTAAATTCCTGCAAATGAGGAACTTGAAAGGTATATGTATGCATTGCTTCCTTAGGTTTAGAAAGTATTGTTGAGGTGATATCATAATGTATTCCATTGATATCGAGACCATAATTACTATCATGTTTCCCAGAAATATTGTAGGATGCAAGGATGACCAATGTTGAATCTTGCACATTAGGATTAAACTGTATTCTTTTCAGAACTGAATCATCTTGTAAGATTTCAATAGTTTCTTTGACCACACCCCGTTCTCCAAAGACCCCTAGATTCAACCATCGGTGTGAATCATACTGTATTTTGTGTAGTTGCCAACTGTACATCTCAAGATTTCTTTCAAGACTCCCATACGTCCAAAAAGCAGGAAGCACAAGAAGTATTGCAATAATAAAAAGCAAAATGCGAATCAGAAAGGATTCTTTTTTTGGTTTTGGAAACTTCTCAAGAGAGATCGCAAGAAATATCACAGTGGAAAATGATAAGATGATAAAAGTCCTGCTAAGGAGAAAAGTTGCGCGAAGTTTGTTGTTATAGTCAGGTGCATCAATAAACAAACTTAACAAGAGAGGGAATACAATCAAAATAATTCCAAGAAAAATACCATAGCGGATAATGATCTCCTTTCCTTTCATAAAAAAAACTAAAGGAATCTTTGTTTATAAAGCTTATGAATACGCTCGCTCTAATTCTTTTTTCCGTGGCAATAGTCCCAACTTCTTCCTGATATGATGAATATTATTAAAAAATTTGTATGGTTTTGATTTGAGGATTTCCTTTAACCTATTCTTAAAGTGTCTGATTTCGACATCCTTCTTATGAAAAACACCTTTTGCCTCTTGTTCCATTTCCGCAAGCATTTCCCGAAGTTCTTTAATATGTTCTTCTCGCTTGGAAAATTCAGAACTCATTTGTTCATAATACTGAAGTAGTTTTTTCCTTTGTTCATGTTCAGCAGCATAAATCCATTTAAGATTTTGCAGTTCCTGTTCTCTTTCTTTGATTATGCCTTGATGTTTTTCAACCTCTTGCCCTACGTGCAGCCAAAGCTGTGCAATTTCTTGTTCTTTTTCTTGCAAGAGCACTTGATGTTCCATTGTTGCCTTACCAAGCTCTTCTTCTATATTGATCATATGTTGTTGTGCATCATCTCGTTCATTTTTTAGCTGTTCTTTTAATGCTGTAATCTTTTGAGTAAGCTGTGTTTGCCCAAGTGTAAGTGCTTCTTGTTCAACTTTTAATTTTTTCAACAATTCATCTCTTTCTTCTTCAAATTTTTCCTTATTCCGTCGTTCAATCCTATTAGTTTCCTCAAGCTCTACGATAATATGCTGGTGTTTTTTTACTTCGTCAGATACTTTTTCCCAAACTTTCTCCAGTTCCTTTTCTTTTAGTTCAACTTGTTTTTTTAATTCAGTTTCTTTATCTCGAAGTCTTTCAACATCATCGTTCCATGCCTTTTTCAGATCTTCTTCAACCTTTAAAAGTAGTCGTTCATGTTTTTGCTGTTCTGCAAATTGTTCTCTTTCTTTTCTCTCTTTAAGTTGTTCCAGCTCAATTTCCAGTTTAGAAATAATAGCTTGGTGCTTATGTACCTCTTCCCCAACCTTTTCCCATGCTTTAGAGAGATCCTTTTCTGATTTTTCTTTTAATTTTTCCAAGAGTTCATTATGTTCTTTTTGTAACTCCTTAAGCTCACGTGCATTGTTTCGTACTCCCGCTTGAATATCCTCTTCTAATTGCAAAATAATCTTTTGATGTTTTTCAACTTCCCTACCTACGTTCTGCCAGGCAGTATCAAGTTCTTTTTGTTTGGCAAGCAATTCCTGTTCAAGTTTTTGTTGCATTGCATTTTTTTCAAAAGTGATTTCCTGAATGATTGCTTGGTGTTTTCGTACCTCTGCATCAACTTTCCCCCATGTTTTAGCAAGTTCTTCTTTATTGGAAGCAAGTTCTTTTTTGAGCCCATCCACAATTGATCGATGTTGATACTCTGCATGCTCCAGCATTGATCTCTTTTCATTTTCTTTCTCTTGAAGTTGCAAAGTATGATCTCGCAGTGTCTGTTTCTGTTCGTTTTCAAGTTCTCTAATAATATTTTGATGTTTTGAGACTTCTTCGGCAACTTTTGCCCAAACCCTTTGTATTTCTTCATCTCTTTGTTCAAGCATTCGTCCCTTGATGCGAAGATCATCTTCAAATTTTTGCTGTACAGCAAGTTTTTCTTGAGTAATGCGCTCTATAATCCCCTGGTGTTTTTCGACTTCTGTTTCAACCTTTTGCCACGCTACCTGAAGTTCTTTTTCCTTCTCTTCTCTGAATTTTTGATACATCTCATCCTTTGTGTCAAGTTCATCTTCTAAATCTTTGATAATAACTTGATGCTTCTCGACTTCAGCACCGATACGTTTATTCAATTCTTTCATATCCTCTTCCCTAATCTCCTGTAACTTTTGATACCTGTTATCTGATTCTTTTCTTTCTTTCTCCAATCCTCCAATATCAAGATGAAGTTTTTCTATAATCAGCTGATGTTTTCTGATTTCATCAAGTTTTTCTGTTTCTTTTGTTGCAAGTTGTGAATTTTTTAGACGTAGCTCTTCTTCAATGTTCGATAGATGCTTTTTTACTTCCTTAATTTCCTCATCTTTTACTTCTTTTTCTCTAGTAAATCCATTTTCAAGTTTTTGAATAGTACGATGTTGGATTTCATTTTGAATTATGAGTTCATGATTTTTTTGTTCTATGATTTTATCATGCCTTGCTAATTCTTGCGCATGAAGATTTTCTTTTTCACGAAATTCTGTATGGAGTCTGGTAATCTCAGTATTCAATTGTTCAACAATATGATCTTTTTTTCGACTTTCTTCATTGTACTGTTGTCTGAACCTTTCAATCTCCTGATCACGAAGTAATTTTTCTTCAGTTCTTTCCCTTTGTTGCATACGTTTGTCATCTTCTGCTTGTGCTAGCCACTTCTGGTGTTTTTCAACTTCTGTTTCAATCTTACTGCTTTGTTTCTGGACTTCTGCTTCAAGCATGTGGATATGATGTTCTCGTCTATCAATTTCTGTAGAGATATGTAAGTTTTGCACTTCTATTTGTTTCTGAAGTTGTTCAATGCGTGATTGTTTTTCTCGTAACTCATCTTCGTATCTTCTTTGCAATTGCGAAATTTCCTTGTATTTGTTTTCAAGTACTGGTTTTATTTCACCAAGTTGTTCCCGAAGGAGTGTAATAACTGTATTTTTGGAAGCAATGAGTTCTGCCATGGATTTTCCCTTGGTAGGATCTTTATGTGGTGAATCAAGAAATCTATCAATAGGCACTACTGCAGTATCCCAATTGAATTCCTCTTCAATAAAAATGTTGATATGCTGTTTCATCTGTTTGGTTTTCTCTGTACTGAGAAGTTCTCTAATAGTTGAAGCAAGTTCTTCTGCAGTATTATGTTGCAGTACTACTCCTAATTGTTTTTCTTTTATTAGCTCAGCTATCTCTCCTCCCTTGCTTGATATAACGGGTAGTCTTGCCCAAAAACAGTCAAGTGCTCTTGTCCGATAGGAAAGTTCTGCTTCTACACTGTATGCATAAGTAATAACTGCTAGTTGGCTTTCAAGATACGCATTATGTCTTCTGTTATACTCAATCCATCCCTTGAAGAATACTTGTTTATTGAGAAGGTTTCTTTTTTTTGCTTCTACCATGAGTTCTTTGGCATGCTTATAACTTAATGAATGTGGTGCTCGAGGATTGTTATATCCTAAGAATACCAGAGCAATATCATCTCTTTCTTTTGAAAGAATATCTACTGCATCGAGTGCAATTTTTGGTTCCATCCACGGATACAGTCCCCCTGGATAAAGCAAGACTTTTTTTCCTGTAAGTTGTAGGAGATTTTCAGTGTGTTTTGGTTCTTCATGAGGTACTGCACTTGCAACTACTTCAATTATTTTTTTGCCATAATTAAGTGGAGTTATTTTTCCAAGAACATTTAACATACCTAGGTAATAAAGCATTTGCGCTTTGCTTGCGCAAAGAAAAAGATCTGATTTCTGAATTAGATTAGTTAAAGGCAATAATTGCTCTTCAAAAAACCAGTCTTCATTGTGTTTGATTGCTTTTGTATCTGCTTTCCTCAAGAATTCCATAAACTCCACTAGTATAGGAGTTGAAATATCCGTAATCAGAGGAATCTTACTGATTCTTTCAATGAATTCTGGATTATTGCATTGAATCTGAACAAGTGCAGCATCATAGTAGGTTATGTTTTTTTCTAGGGTAATATCCCAAGGAATAAGTTTTATTTCCTTATCTTCGATTTCTTTTCTATCTGGTTCTGCAATATGTACATCATGGCCTCTTCGTTTGAGTGCTTTTGCTAGTTCAAGGATTCTCTGGCTTGGTCCGGAAACTAATCCTTCTTCTTCTATTGCTTGATGTGAGAATATGAGTAGTTTCGCCATCCCCTGTTGTTGAGAATGAATCGCTTTTTATATTTTTTATGTCTGTACACCTCGGTGGCAATCGCCCCTAAAAAGGAGCAAAATTATCCAGTAGTAGAGACAAAGATATCATCCAGGTAAATAACTTGCATTGATGCTTGTTGATCACCATCAGAGAAAAATTCGATGGCAAATTCTTTAATTGATGCGAAAGATTTGTTGCCATCTCCCTGACTCCAGTGAGCACGGGACAAATTCTGTAATGGGATTAGGAGATCTCCATCATAGGGTTGCTGCATTGGTATGGTGGTATAGAAGATCCACACATCGTTATCAGTTTCAGTCAAAAAAAAACTCATTACTCCGCCCTTCCCTTCAGTTTTTATGTAAAGATGGATATCTCCCTCAATAGATCGATTCAATGATTGTTTAAGTCGAAGAATTGTCTCCTGTACGTCGCGACCCTCAGGTCGCCATCGCAATCGAAACATCTCTCCAAACCCCTCATGAGGTACAAAAGTAACATTAAACTGTGAGTGATTTCCCACCTCAAATGTAAAATTATGTCCACTTTCAAATGACTGCAAATAGTCTTTTTGGGGTAGTACTTGAGTAGGTGCGTTAATTGAGAAAAAAATCATAAGAATTACGACGATTACTATTAGGATAAATGCGATTAATGATTTCCCGACTAACTGCATAAGAAGAAGTAAAAAAGCTTAATTTTTATAAATTATGGGTATTTACAAGCCATGTATGAGACTAATATGGATTATAATGGTTGTTTTTTTATGTACAGCTTGTACAAGCAAAATTGACAGAGATTTTGAGCGCTTGGTTAAGACCATGGAATACAGAAGATTAATAGAAAAGGATAACAAGATTGTTTTGTTGGAAGACTTTGAGTCTGGTATGAAAAGTTATATGGAGATTGCCAGTGGAAATGGTGGTAAGTTAACAGCTGACATATCAGATGACAGTCCTGTGTTTGGTAATGCATTAAAATTAGATTATAGAAAAAAGTTAGTTACAACCAAAAATACCTATGCATACGTCTACTTTTATGGAAAATATAACTTTACTAATTTTAGCGCTATGCAGTTTACCATAAAGACACAAGGCAAAGGAGGAGTTATGGATATTCAGCTCATGGAAACAGATAATGATACTTGGGTTTGGCATAAAAAAAATTTCCTTGTGATGAGAGGAACTTTTGAAAGTGTGCTCAAATTTGATGATTTTGAAATTGCATCCTGGTCAGAAGGTGACAGAGTTTTTGATAGATCAAATATCAAAGGATTAGTTATAACTTTTAATCCTTCTCCTATTCTACCGTCGCAAACTATCCTTATTGATAATGTTATGTTGTTAAGAGAGTACTAGCATTCAGCCATACTGTTGGTTCTTCCTGATACTCCCTAAGTATCATTTCCTGCAAACGCTCTGCTGCAATCATGTGTCCAAATGCATTCGGGTGAACTATATCATTGGAATAAATTTTGAGTAGATCCTTGTCAGTCATACTTGTGCATCCAACAAGAAGAATGAGGAGGAGATAGTAATATTTCATGGTTCCCTCTGATAAAGATAGATGAAGATATTGTCTATCATAATATCCTGTTGTTTGGCAGTGCTATAGTCATCTGAAAAAAATCCTATTGTTAGACTTTTTATGGAACTAAAGTCTGCAACTTTATCTCCTGTTGACCAACTTGCTAATGAAAGTTTATTTGTAGGAAAGAAGATAATCTTGTCTGTTTTTCCATGAAGATAGTCTGCATAGCTTACCCAGGAATCTCCATCATATTCTGTGAGATAGAGATGCATGCCTCCTTGTTTTCCTTGTGTTTTGAGATACATCCCTATGATTGCAACATTGGAAAAATTAGAAGTGATGGGAATTTCTAAGTTGACAAAGTTTTTTGCTCCAAGTACTCCTTTTTCAGGATCCCAGTTGATTGCAAGTAGTCTTCTGCTTTTGTAATCCAATATATCATAGATGGCGGTTGCATCTTCTCCCGTAAAGAGGGTATAATCTTTTTTATCAAGTGAGTTCAAAAGTTTAATTCTCTGAGTGTCTGTAATTCGAAGATCCTTACTTGTGATGTTTTTTGAAAGAAAGTACATTGCTCCAGCAATAAGAAGTATTACTAATATGAGTAAGATAAGAGTAAAGGTAGACACCTCTTGTTCTTTCATGATTTCACTTTATGTGGATGCCTATAAAAAAATTGTTGTAAAAGAGAGAGTGTTGATTGCTTTCACCCCTAGTAAGAGGAGATTCGAAACAACTATTTTTTCAAATATTCTTTGAGAAGTGACTCTATCTGTTTACTCATATTGATATTGTTCTCCTTGCAGTATGCTTTGAATTTTTGCACGATTTCTTCATCTATAGTAAAGTTGACTCGTTCCTTGTAGCTTTTTTTTCTGAGTTTTCCAGTTCTGTCAAGCTCTTCAAGAAGTGTAAGAAATGCCTCTTTCTTCTTCACCATGTTTACTAATCGTTGTTCATTAAGCATTTGAGAATCATCCTCCCAATTTTGTTTATGTCTTGTATATTCTTCTTTGCAATAACATGAACAGTTTTAACAAGTAATTCATCCTGAAATGAAAATTGATGATCTTCAAAATACAAGCAACAGAGGATATATGCTGTCCTTTTGTTGCCATCCACGAAAGGATGGTCAATGAGCATGCTTCGGATGAGATAGCTGAGTTCGTATAACCAGCTTTTCTTCTGTTTGGTGAGGCTCAAAGCAAATGTAATACTGGAGCTATCACGAAGCTGTCCGCTCTCTCCAATTTCCTGGTTCATCCTTACAAGGTCTTTTAGATTATACACACGTATAAGTATAAATAAGTATTATATAAATGTTTCGTTAAGAAGTCAAGCATATATGAAGCGAAAAGTAATCC
>Ga0066639_10002935_pt1 | contig 14832 bp, 3 predicted proteins | sample CryGeyCG2114_010_2_FD_59504 | JGI IMG/M metagenome (GOLD analysis project Ga0066639, IMG submission 59504) | Groundwater microbial communities from aquifer - Crystal Geyser CG10_big_fil_rev_8/21/14_0.10 | ecosystem: Environmental > Aquatic > Deep subsurface > Groundwater | place: USA: Utah...
TCATCAGGTACTGATCTAGCTCTTAGTGATGCAAACTGGAATGTAACTGGTGCTGGTGCTGCAAATTTTGTATCAATTGGAGCAACTACTCGAGGCACAGGCGCATTTACTACTCTTGATGGTAATGGAAACATTACCTTGGGTGATGCAGCCGCAGATACAATTGCTGTAAACGGCTCATTTAATACTGGTCTTAATTTCCTAGATGCTGATGCAACAAGTTACACCATTGCTGGAGCTGACGCCTCAACCGGAACTGGATCTGCGGGAGACCTGACCCTACGAGCTGGCGCGGGCGGAGGAACAAGCGGTAACGGTGGAGATCTAGTTTTAGCTGGTGGAACAGTGACTAGCGGCACTGCTGGCTACGTTGCTCTTCAGACCGCAGGAAGTGAGAGACTAAGAATTAACAATGACGGCACTTTCTTATTTGAAAAAGGAACAAATGATTTGACTTTGGCAGTCACTGCCCCATCTGGTGGGTCCTATACTTTGACCATTCCCCAAATTACTGGAAACGCGGATCTTTGTACCACAGAGGGAAATTGTTTTGGAGCAGGCGGAGGCGGAGTAAGCTACACAGGTCAGGTAACCAACGCCTTAACAAAATTCTCGGCAACCGCCGGGCAAATTACCTCTTCAAATATCCTGGATGACGGCTCAGTTATAACCTTTGATGATGCTAACTTAGTTTCAAGCATTACACTAACTGCCGCAGACACCGCTTTCAACTCAGGAGATACTGCCCTAGTAGATGCAATCAACACCGCCTATGATGCTGCAACTGGGACTGGTGGAGGTATTTGGCAAGTTGACTCTGGGGTAATTCATCCCACGAGTGACACCCAAGACTTGGCAATTGGTGGAGCGACGACTGCCGCGCCATTTTTCTTTGATGAATCTGCAGAACTGTTAACACTAACAAACACCACTGGTGGCAACAGCTTAGTAGTTAACGATGTGGCTTCAGACACTACTCCATTTATTATTGATGAAGCAGGTAATCTCTCAATTGGAGGCTCGATTGAGTCCCTAGGTGGAGTTGCTCATTCTATTGCAAATTCCGCTGGGGACTTGGCAATTACCTCTGCAGCAGCTTTAAACTTAGTGTCAACGACAGCAAGCGCAGTCACTCTCGACTCGGGAACAACTGGGACGGTAAACATTGGAACCGGGAACAATGCTAAGACTCTAAATTTGGGAACTGGAAATGCGGGGAACATTATCAACATCGGAACTAATAACACTATAGCAGACACTATCAATATTGGCTCAGCTTTGGATACAACAAATCTAGCAGGAACTATAAATGTAGCTAGTCTGAATGTATCAGCTGGAGTTTACACTGACGGCTCCCGCAACTTAACCTCCACTCCTCCAACTTCAGGAACACTCGGCTATTGGAGTAGAAGTGGATCAACATTGCAGCCATCAAATTCAGGTGATGCTATCACAACTACTGGAAATATATCTACAACAGGGTCAGGAACAATCACTTCTGCAGGATTATTAACAGGATCAGCTGGATTAACAATTTCAGGTGGAACTGCGAATGTCAACACGACAGGCACCTCAAATACGGCGATTGGAAATTCTACTGGCACCTTTGCATTAACTTCAAATGGTGGGCTAAATGTAACTACTGGCGGAGCACTAACAGGAGTGGTATCTCTTGATACTATTTCCACTTCAGCAACTGCACTTGGATTTGCAGGAACTGGAACATTATCCTCCGGTGCAGGCACAGCATTAAATATCACTTCTGGCACTACTGGAGCTTTAAATCTTGACTCAGGAACAACTGGAGCTATTAACATTGGCACTTCTGCTAATGCCAAAACTATAACAATCGGTAATAATACAACAACTACTGCATTAAACTTTACCTCTGGAACTGGGCTGCAGACATTCACAAGTTCAGCTGCCACAACCGGAGCATTCTCATTCTTGGGAGATTCCATAACCACAGCCACTGCATTTAGTTTGTCGGCGGATGCGCTAACTAGTGGTAAAGCATTTGATATCTCCTCCACTTCCACTGGGATCTCAGCTGTTTCAACATCAGGATTCTTGGGCAACTATGATTGGTCACCAAGTGGATCAACTGAAATTTACAATACTGGAGATCTGTTTGCCTTAAATGTCGGCCAGTATGGGAATGTGGGAAATATATTAAACATCAAAGACAATGGCAGCTCAGTATTTTCAGTCAGCCAGTCCCAAATTACCAACAACTTGCCAACTCAATTCACAGCCCCTGGAGATGTTGGCTTTGCATACGATGCAGTATTTACCAATCAAACTGCCAGCTACATCAAATCTTATGGACCTTTCTATATCCAAGCTGGTGAAGCAGCAGAATCAAATGATCTAACACTTCAAACATTCAATCTAGGGCAAGCAGTATTTGACACTCCAGGTGGAGTTGATATTAATGTATCCGGCGCAGCTACAACTGCTGTTGGTCTTCAACTGACCTACAATGGAACTGGAAATAGCTTTAGAGTAAATGATGATGGAACCACATCAGACTCTTCACCATTTATAATTGATGGCAGCGGTAATGTAACTATTGGCAGCACAACAGCAACTTCGTTGTTTAATGTGGGGTCATCAGCTCAATTTCAAATAAACTCTAGTGGAAATATAGTAAGTATTGGCGCGGTAGCTCATTCAATTTCTGACTCCTCAGGAACACTAGCAATTGCATCAAATGGGAATCTCAGTTTAACTTCCGGAGGTTCTAGTACCAATCTTACCTTAACATCTTTGGATGACCTTATATTAAATCTTGCTGACAATAGTGGAAATGCCTTGGATGTACAACAAGGAGGCAATGACTACATAAATGTAACAACAACCAATTCAGTTGAAAACATCTCATTTGGTAATGCAACTACCAACCCAAGCTTTAATTTTTTGGGGAGTGGACTTGTTAACATAGCAAGCTTGTCTGCATCATCCGGCGTATACACAGATGGAAGCAAAAACTTAACATCTACTCCCCCCACATCTGGAACAATCGGATACTGGTCCAGAACCGGGACTACTCTCTCCCCAGCTACAGCTAATGACAACCTAACTCTTCCTGCTGGCACTTCCCAAGTAGGCATCGGCTCAGGTGTCACCAGTGATTACTTGGTTAATCTCGACTCTACATCAACTAATGATTTTAGTAGAGCCTTAAGTATTACCCAAGCTGGAAATGATTCTACTGAAATTAGCCATGGTATATATATTGATAACTCTCCTAACTATGGCGCGGTATCCACTTACAATAATGGCGCCAGGGCAATTACTGCCACACTGACTCCCACTGTTTCTATTGGAAACGATTCAAATCCAAACTTTTACGGTGTACGCGGCTACCTGGATACTGCCAATATCACACTAAATCCTAGTTCAGGATCTTCATTTTCGTATTTTCGAGGTAACTCAGGAGATATAGTCGGAAATCCAACAATAAGCACAACTGGTGGAACAAATAATGAAATGTTTTTCTATGGGAGCCAAGGCACAATTACATCTACTCCAACCCTATCAGCAGTCGCTTCCGGAACATATCTAGACTATGTCAGCGGCAGATTCCTTACAAATGTTACCTCCGCAGGTAATGCCAATTTGACCCTGGACTCAGTTGGAGTATCAGGTGTAGCACTAGGAAACTTAACTAACACTGGCATAACTGCTCACTACGGAGGTATTTTTACTGCCTCAGGGACTGCTGACAACAACTACGGGTTATATGTAAATGCTTCTGGGGCTGATAATAACTACGGATTGTACTTTACTGGCGCTCCTTCAACAGCATCAATAGGATCAGCTGCTGCTACTGATATAAGTGTCTTAACTGGTACAACTGGGGCACTAAGCCTGGATACTGGTACAACAGGAGCAATTAACATCGGCACTAATGCCAATGCCAAGACCATCACCCTTGGTAATGCCACTGGGGCAACTGCTTTGAATTTTAACTCAGGCACTGGATCACAAACCTTCACCTCACAAGCAACAACGGGAACTACTACTTCTTCTGGGTTTGTATTTGATGCAACAGCAGTCAACTCGGGAACAGGGTTCTATCTCACAAGCGATTCAATTACAACTGGAAAGCTTGGCCAAATTGCTACAACAGGAAATACATTAACATCAGGCACGCTTTTGGATCTTAGGACGACCGCAACCTCTCTAACTGGAACTGCTGGAATTGGCTCTTTGCTTAACCTTGACTGGTCTCCAGGCTCTAGCACTACTGCCGCAGGAGATTTATTTGCAATCAATATCGGCACGAATGGTAGTACCACAGGTAATTTGTTCAACATCTTAGATACTGGATCTTCTCTCTTTAGCGTCAGTGAGTCACAAATAACAAATAACTTACCAACCCAATTTACAGCTCCAGGAGATGTGAGTATTGCATATGACATTCAGTTTACCAATCAAACTGCTAGCTATATTAAATCCAAAGCCCCACTTTATCTGGATACCGGGGAAAGTTTTGAAAGCAATGATTTGACTTTGAGAACTTATAACTTTGGCCAAGTTGTGTTTGATGCTCCAGGAGGACTAGATGCTAACATCAGTGGTGCCTCAACAGCTGCCCCAGGATTACAACTAACCTATAACGGTACGGGGAGTTCATTTAGAGTAAATGATGATGGAACAACATCAGATTCAACTCCATTTATTGTTGATGGAAGTGGAAATGTAGCAATTGGAAAAACCTCAGCAAGCGCAATACTAGATGCAGCTGGTAATGCTATCTTTGGTACATCAAGTGGTACAACAAGCATTACACTAAATTCAGGTTCATCTCGCGTAGGTACAATTTCTCAACTTGGTGCAGGAAACAGTGATCCATTAGCCTTAAATTCAAATGGTCGAATTCAACTCCAAACAGACGGTGTCACCTGGTTAACAGTAGGCGAAAGCAGTGGTGTAAACATTGGTACAGATGTTACCCCCAATTCATTATTTACTGTTGGTAATGCTTCAGAGTTTCAAGTAAACTCATCAGGAAATATAGTCAGCATTGGTGGAGTTGCCCATTCAATTGCAGATTCTTCAGGTGCTTTGAATATTGACTCGGCAACAACAGGAGCAATTAATCTAGGAACTGGAGCCAATGCTAAAACTATAACAATTGGTAATGCCACTGGAGCAACAGCTCTGAATCTTAATTCAGGTACAGGAAGTCAAACCTTTACTTCTCTGGCAACCACCAATGGAGCATTTAAGTTTAATGCAAGTGCAATTACCACTGGAGATTTATTTGCCATTGATGCCACATCTGGAACACTAACGACTGGCAACTTATTCAATGTTAAAAACTCTGGTTCATCAGTATTCTCAATAGCTCCTGCTCAAATTACATCTGCCCTTCCCCATCAATTCACAGCAGCTGGGGATGTGACTTTTGCCTATGATGCAGTATTTACCAATCAAACTGCCAGCTATATCAAGTCATATGGTCCAATCACTCTAGAAGCTGGGGAGAGTTTTGAGAATAATAATTTGACTTTGAAATCATATGGCACGGGACTTTTGAATGTCGACGCTGCCGGAGGCTCACTATTCACCCGCTCAGGCGGAGCAGTCGCCAGCCTAAATAGAACAAGCAGTGACGGAACTATTTTGTCTTTGCAACAGGATGGTACAGAAGAAGGAACAATCTCAGTCTCAGGCACAACCATTTCTTATAACGCTTTCACCGGTTCCCACTATGCTTGGACTGATGCCAACATCGAAAAAGGCAAATTAGTTTCTTTAACTGGGACAAATCATTACTCAAATAACAATCCAGAATCAGAAATAATTTATGGAATTAGTGAAACTATTTTGAAAAATGATCCAAAAGTTTTGGGAGCTTACCTTTCAGTCCTAAATCCAAGCGATGCACGAAGTGACAAAAACCCATCCCTGGTAATGGCTGTAGGAAACGGAGTTATGTGGGTTGCTGATAATGGAACTGATCTACAACCTGGAGACATGCTTATTTCTTCCGATGTCCAAGGGCATGCTGAAAAGGATAATGGCCAGTTTACAACAAGTTATGTAGTTGCCAGAGTTGCCGAACCAGTTGCATGGAACAATGTAACAGACAAAGTAAATGGTAGAAAACACAAATTGGTTTCGGTTTTGTATGATGTATTTGCCAAAGATAACCCAGTATCCACCTTGGCAAGTAATCAAACCAGCACCGAGAATTTAGACTTAACAACTGTCGATCTACGACTGCAAACTTTGGAGAACCTATTCAGCGAAGAAAATGGACAGGTCACACTCTCAATTGCCAAAGCAAATCTAAATGACCTGACAGTTTTGGGTGATACAACTTTGGGAGATACATTTATAAGTGGCAAATTAAACGTCGGAACACTGCAGTTTGATTCCGTTGATAACAGCATAAACGCAATCGGAACTTTGGAGATCCAACCATTGGCACTTGGTGACATTGAATTCCAAGGTGGAGCTATCACTTTCGACACCGAAGGTAACATTATTGCTAAATCAGTAACAAGTGAAACAGTAACAAGTAACAAGTATGAAGTGGCAGGAGCAAGCGCTGGTACAGATACACTTCCATCTGGTACAAAATCCATTACCGTTTACAGTTTACAAGTTACCGATGACTCACTTATCTTCATAACACCAAAGACCTCAATTGCCTACCCATTGAGCATTACTTCCAAAATTGATGGAGAAAGTTTCACAGTTGAAATGCCAATAGCAATCAGCAAAGATGTAGAGTTTGATTGGTTTATTGTTGATCGCGTCCAATAAGACCTATATGACTTATAAGACCTATACGTCCAATCCAAAAATCATCCCGCCTCACGGTGGATACCGTAATCTGCAGTCATATCAAATGGCTGAGATTGTACATGATTTTACTGTGGAGTTTATAAAACTTTATATAGACTCAAAATCAAGAACCAGGGATCAAATGGAACAAGCCGCTAGATCAGGCAAGCAAAATATAGCAGAAGGGTCACAGGTGTCTGCTACATCTAAAAAGATGGAATTGAAACTAGTCAGTGTAGCCCGAGCCAGCTTAGAAGAACTATTAATAGACTATCTGGACTATATCCGACAGCATAATCTGAAACTCTGGACTAAAGATGATTCTAGATCTCGAGCTGTCAGACAGCTCGCTTATAAGTCTAATAAGTCATATATGACATATAAGACCTATCTACATTCACCGGAGGAAGCGACGAATGCAATGCTCTGTGCCATCAACCAAGCCAATTATCTACTGGACAGACAACTGGCAGCACTAGAAAAAGATTTCCTAGAAAACGGTGGATTTACTGAGAGGCTTTACTCTGCGCGCAAAGCGCGAATTAAATAAGTCATATGAGACATATACGACAAATAAGTCATATAAGACCAATAAAAAAAATTAAACTAAGGACTTGGGTTTCCCTCGGCCTTTTGTTGGTTCTACTCCCCATTGTCTTTCTGAGCCTATTCAGGCCTCAGAGCGGCGAAGCGGCATGGTTTGACCAAGGATATGGCTTTAGAAAAAAAATCCCTGTTACTAATGCCAGTGGTAGTACCCAAACAGATTTTCAACTCCAAGCAACTATTGATACTGCAACCCTTATTACTGCTGGCAAGATGCAAAGTGACTGCGATGATATTAGGTTTACTGGAATTAATGGAAAGGTTTTGTCTTACTGGCTAGAACCCAATACTTGCAATACTGCCAGCACACTAGTTTGGTTCAAGGCAGATAGTCTACCCACAACCGGCGCTGAAGTGTACTTTTACTATGGCAACCCATCAGCCGAATCCAGATCATCTTCTTCCCAAACCTTTATCCGAGACATGACAGGCATGAGTGCCAGTTGGCCATTGAATGACACCGATACTACACAATCATATGCCAGAGACGCAAACCCGTATGAAGATGAAGGCAGAAACATAGTGCTGAACGGAACTTTTGATGATGCCTCTGTGTGGCTTAATTCTGCTACTTGGGTTATTTCCGGTGGCGTAGCTACTGGCACTAACGAGTCGGGTTTTATATATCAAACTTTACCTTTTGTCGCTGGAAAAGCTTACAAATTTACAATCACACTTAGCGGAGTGACGGGAGGTGGGGTAACTCCTCAGATAGGTGGAACAAGCGCAGGATTTAAAAACTCCAATGGAACAACTACGTCTACAGTAATTGCTGGTAGTGCTAATAGCCACATTCGCATTCTTGGTAATGGATTCTCTGGTTCTGTTGATGACATCTCACTCACTCAAATTAACATCCCCGCTTCCCCAGATGTTGCAACCACAGAGTTATTAGCTGATGGGGATATGGAAGATGCCGACGGCAGTCCTACTTCTTCTTGGACAGCAGGTAATTCTGCAACCTTATCTAAACAAACAGGCACACCACATGGAGGAAGCCAAGTTCTTAGAGTCTTGCGAAACGGAGTAGACAACCCATATGCAAGCCAAACAATACTTACTTCTGGCAGTGCATATCGAGTTTATGGCTATGTTAGAAGTGATGGCACAGCCACTCCATCAGTGAGGCAAAATAGCTTTGCGACTACTCTTTTTACGGGAACCACCTCCACCTCATGGCAACCATTTGATGTAGCGCTTGCAGCTAATTCCACTAATATTAATTTGGGTTCTACAGCCACTGGTGCTAATTATGTGGAATATGATGATGTGACAGTAGTTGAGGATACCTCCCTCAGACAAGGGGAAATTATGCAGGATCCAGATATGGAGACTACTAGTACCAGTGATTGGATAGCAGTAAATTCAGCAAATCTAACAAAAGATACAGGATCTCCAAATGGAGGTAGTCGAAATTTAAGAATAGCTAGAAATGGCACCAACAATCCGAGAGCAAGGCAATCTATACTTGCCAATGGAAAAACATATCGAATTACAGGGTATGCTCGAAGCGGGCAGGGTGCTGGCGTAGGACAGCTCGCCACAATAGTTAACAGTACAAATTTAACAAATGTAACCTCAACCAGCTGGACTTATTTTGAAGCAACTTTTATAGGTCAAGGTGGCACGCTTGATTTTCAATGTGGAAGTGTAACAGTCGATGGACAATATTGTGATGTTGATGACATCTCAGTCACTGAAGTTGCACCACTTGTTGGTAAGCCAGTCAACAGTGTCACCTTAGGTACTACTTCAGGCGTAACCCATTTGACCAATGCCTATACTTTTGATGGCAGCAATGATGCGGTTAACATCTATACTTCCGACTTAAACTCTGTATTTAATCCCAGTGAAGGAACCTTGGTGGCCTGGGCAAGGGTAAATGCTGCCGGAGATTGGACTGACTCAACAAATCGTTACATCGTTGGGTTGGGCCAAACCACCTCAACTCAAAATTACTTTACCATACGGAAGTCAACAACCAGTAATCAGCTTAGTTTTGCCACAGCAGCAAATAGTACTTTTAAGAGTGTCAATTACACTTTCTCCTCGACTGATTGGTTCCAGGTCGTACTCACCTGGAGTAAAACAGCAGATCAAGTCAAAGCCTATGTTAATGGCGCTCAAGTAGGTTCAACTCAAACAGGGATGGGTACTTGGATTGGTAATCTACAAGATATTGAGGCCGCTATAGGGTCAGACCGATCATCTGGAACTAACCCATGGAAAGGCATGATCAATGATGTCCGGCTGTATAACCGCGCGCTTGATGCAAATGAAATTGCAGATCAATACAATGCCAGTTGGGATGTGCAAGCATACTACACTGCAAATTATCATGGACATGAATTACTCAGAAAATACGATACTGACGTAACACTCGGTGCTTTTGCATCAGAGGAAGTTGGCCCAGGTCCAGTAGCCAGTTGGAATTTGGATGAGGGGCAAGGATCTACTACACAAGATGCTACTTCAAACAACAAAGATGGAAGCATCACGGGTGCTACTTGGCAGACTGAAGATCAGTGTGTTTCAGGAAAATGTTTGTTTTTTGATGGATCAAATGATGTGGTGACTGTTGCCTCTTCAGTGGCTGGTATCCAGACTGTAAGTTTCTGGGCTAAAGTTAATTCTGTCTCCAGCACCGAGCAACTGATTGATTTAAATGGCACTGATTATATTGAATCAGTATCAGGAGTTATTACAGCAGCTGGATTTGGAACTGAAACAGTGTATGTTAATGGACTACCCGGAACAACAATCACTGCAAATACTTGGAATTACATTACAGTTACTACCTCGTCAGGATTAACAGGAAGTGCCATTAAGATTGGTCAGGTATCCTCAAATTACGGTCAAGCTTTTATTGATGAAGTCAAAATCTACCCCTACGCCCGCTCAGCAGCTCAGGTAAAGGTTGATTACAATAATGGAGCAGTAAGTCTAGGTAAACAAAACCAGCAGGATTTTTTGAGTAATGGACTAGTTGGATATTGGAAGATGGATGAAGCTGGGATTGATGTTGAAGGTGAAACTATTACAGATTCATCAGGAAATGGCAACTCAGGAACACTTTTTGGAGATAATTCAACTGGAGACAATGGAACTGGGATGGATTGTACTGCAGCGGGAAAGTTTGGAACTGGATGTAGTTTTGATGGCACTGATGATTATGTTAGCTTGGGAACATATGCCAATGGTAGTGTCATGACCAAGGATACCTTTACCGTAAGTGCTTGGTTTAAAACATCAGCTATCGCCCGGCAAGAAATTATTAGGTTTGGAAGCTGGACTGGAAACCAACGCATCTGGGGAATGGCAGTTAACAGTTCGGGATATATCTATGGTGAAACTGGCGCTTTGGGAGGTTCAACCGTAACTGGGTCAACTTCTGTCGCTGATGGTAATTGGCATCAAGCAATAATAACAAAAAGCGGTACAACCAGTGTAGATAAATTTGTGTTGTATTTAGACGGAAAAACAATCGGAGAGGTTGCTACTCCACAAGCTGGAGCAGTTAATTCTGGGTTGTATATAACTGTGGGAGTGGCTTCATTTGTATCCACTCCTAATGATAATAATTATTTTAATGGCACTATTGATGGTGCTCGTATCTACAACCGTGCGCTTTCCCCTGCAGAAGTGCAGAGCCTGTACAACTGGGCGCCGGGGCCAGTTGGGTATTGGAAGATGGATGAAGGAAGCTGGACTAATGATTGTTCCACCGGAACAGTCATAGACTCTTCAGGTTATGGAAACAACGCTAAATCCTGTCCAAGCTCCACTGGTCCCACTGGTGGTACCCCTGGAAAATTTGGAAATGCTGGTTCTTTCGATGGAGCCAATGATGAGGTAAACATGGGAGATCCAGCCTCTGGTTTATATGACTTTGGCACAAAAGACTATAGCTACGGCGGATACTTTAAAACAACTACTAACCAAAATAAAGTAGTTTTTGGTAAATACGGTGGTACTCCCTACTACTACTTTAGGCAGGTAAATGGTGATGTACAGTGTGGTATGAGAGATGGTTCGGGAGGAGTATCTGCAGGTACGAGTGGCAGCACCTACTATGATGGCAACTGGCACCATGGCTTCTGTACCAGAAAAGATGGGATTCTATCCCTGTATGTAGATGGTGTACTCAAAGCAACTACAGATGCAACAGGGAAAAATGCTGATAACAGCAATAGTTTTCTTTTAGCCAGCGTGGGCAGTCCCGCCTTTGAGTGGTGGCAGGGGCAGTTAGATGACATCAAAATCTACAACTATGCCCGTACACCTTCACAAATTATTGAAGACATGAATGGTGGGCATCCAATTGGTGGTTCACCCATTTCCTCAATGCTAGCCCACTATAAATTTGATGAGCAACAAGGACAGACGGTAAATAATTCAGGAAATGGTGGATCAAGTCTAAATGGCACAGTTGGAGCTGATGCAACGGCCACAGCGACTGACCCCACTTGGAAAACAAAAACAGATTGCAAAACCAATGGCTGTTTGAGTTTTGATGGTGGGGATTTAGCCAATATTTATTCCAGCAGTTTAAACAGCGCTTTCAATAAAAGTGAAGGGTCAATCAGTTTATGGACTAAGGTGAGTGGAAGTGGTGTGTGGACTGATAGTACCAACCGTTATATGTTCTATGCTGCAGCTGATGTCAATAATGCCATTTATCTGGCAAAAACATCAACCAGTAACACCTTACAGTTGTATTACGCAGCAGGAGGAACAGGTAAATCAGTATCATCTACCTTAGTTGGGGGCAGCACTGACTGGATTCATTTGACGTTAACTTGGAGTAAATCGGCAGATCAGATGAAAGCCTATATCAATGGCAACCAAGTAGGAACCACCCAGACAGGACTGGGTACTTGGAGTGGAAATTTCTCTTCTACCGCTGTCGTTATTGGTGCCACTAATACAAGTGCAGCCAATCCTTGGTCTGGATCAATTGATGAAGTTAAGATTTACGATACTCCCCTCACAGCCGAACAAGTCAAAATTGACTACAATGCTGGATCGTCTCTAAATATCGGTACAACCGCCGCTTCTGAAGCCAGCCAATTATCTGATGGAGCAGGTAATCCGCCTATTGGTTATTGGCCCATGGATGAAAATACAGACAACACCTGTACTAGTGGCACAAATGATGCTTGCGATAAAAGTGGTGGTGGCCACGACGGAGCAGGAACGAGCCATAGTTGGAATCCTGGCAAATATGGTAGTGGTATCGGATTTAATGGCAGCAGTAGTAATGTCCAAGTAACTACTTGGTCGGGAGCTAATTTTAATCAGGCTGATGACTTTTCAATAGGCGCTTGGGTAAAGCTCAATGCGCTTGGATCAGCTCAATACATTTTTAACAAGCAAGAAAATGTTACCAACGAATTTGTATTTAGTCTGCGAATTACTTCTTCTAACTACCCCGAATTCGCGGTGGCTAAACAAAATGTAGGGACAACGACTTTAACAGGGACAACGGCGCTAACAACGGGAGTCTGGTATCACATTCAAGCAGTATCTGATGGTACCAATATTAGTCTTTATCTAAATGGAGCACCTGCAGTAGCCAGCACTGCCATTACCATCTCTGGGGCCACTCAGTCTGTTGCCAATATTTATCTGGGTGAACTATACAATGGCAGTAGTTTTCTAAATGGCACTTTAGATGATCTTAAGTTGTATGACTACGCCCGCACCCAGGCTCAAATAGCCTACGACTACAATCGCGGCGGTCCAGTTGGTTGGTGGAAAATGGATGAGTGTCAAGGAGGTACAGCATATGATTCATCTGGAAATGGTAATAATTTGACTTGGGCAGGTCCCGCAGGCTCACAAACATCAGTTGGAGACTGTACAAATTCCGGTACTGCTTGGTATAACGGTGAGTCTGGCAAATACAATTCTAGTCTGAACTTTGATGGGTATGATGACCTTGTGGCAAAAAGCTCTCCAACTGGATTACCTTCAGGCAATGTACCCAAAAGCATGGCAGTTTGGATTAAGTCAAATGCTTGTGATTCGTTTGGCACAGTAGGGGGATTCGGCGCCAATAGTGATGGTAATAATTTCCAAATCGATGTTTGTGAAAGCAGTACCCTTAGCCTTTTGGGTTGGGGGGCCTCATACGATTGGCACACAAGTATAAGTAACACTGGAGTAATAGACGGCAATTGGCACCTGTTGGCTGTCACCTATGATGGCACCAATACTAATTTTTACGTAGACGGATCCCTCAAACAAACAACGAGTTCCTACTCTTGGAACACAACCCCATCAAATATTGTGATCGGCAATGAAATTGATTCAGCGGGTCGAGAATTTGAAGGGCAAATAGATGATTTTAGGATATACAACTATGCCCTGTCAGCTACACAAATCCAGAAACTTTATAATGAAGGATCGACCGTAAGGTTCGGGCCATCGTCAGGTACTCCCTGACGATTCGGTATTTAGTATCTATTAGTTAGTATTTAGCATGAATACAAATTCAAAAATTAAATCTTTTACAGATCTGATGACTTGGCAAAAATCACATCTGTTGGTCTTGGAAATATACAAGATCACAAAACAATTTCCTAAAGATGAACGTTATGGATTAACAGATCAAATCCGCCGTTGCGCTGTGTCAATTAGCTCTAACATCGCAGAAGGTTTTTCCAGACGAGGAAATAAAGAAAAACTGCAGTTTTATTTTATGGCAAAAGGTTCTACAACCGAGCTTCAAAACCAGTTGCTCATTGCTCGTGATGTAGGATATATTGATAAGATGGTCTTCAGCAAAGTTGCTGACTTAAGCATAGAGGTTAATAAATTACTCAATAGCTTAGTTAAATCCCTTAAAAATGACGCTAAATACTAAATACTCGCTAAATACTAGATACTCAATACTAAATACTCTTAGTGGCCGTCTTCGCCTGCGCACCTACATCGCCCTAGGTTTATTGTTGATATTACTCCCCATTGTTTTCTTCAGCCTGTTCAGGCCTCAGAGCGGCGAAGCCGCCTGGTTCGACCAAGGCTATGGCTTCAGAAAGAAAATTCCTGTAACCAATGCTTCTGGTTCTACCCAGACTGATTTTCAGCTACAAGCCACCATTGATACAGCAACACTCATCACAGTTGGGAAAATGCAGAGTGATTGTGATGATATTAGATTTACTAATATTAATGGGAAAGTACTTGATTATTGGCTAGAACCAAATACTTGCAACACTGCCAGTACATTAGTATGGTTCAAGGCTGATTCTATTCCAACCAGTGGAGCAGAAGTATATTTTTACTATGGTAATCCAACAACTGGTTCAGCATCTTCACCAGACTCAACTTTCATCAGAAACATGACTGGAATGACAGCCTCCTGGCCACTGGATGATACAACCACCACCCAATCCTATTCCAGAGTGGATAATCCAT
>Ga0066639_10002938_pt1 | contig 14829 bp, 13 predicted proteins | sample CryGeyCG2114_010_2_FD_59504 | JGI IMG/M metagenome (GOLD analysis project Ga0066639, IMG submission 59504) | Groundwater microbial communities from aquifer - Crystal Geyser CG10_big_fil_rev_8/21/14_0.10 | ecosystem: Environmental > Aquatic > Deep subsurface > Groundwater | place: USA: Utah...
TTGTGCTTAGATATTAGACCTGAGTACGTAGTAGAATAAAAAAAATAAATTTCTCATAGGGAGCTATTCATGGGTAATGAGGATTTCAATGATTCTCAGTTTGATAAACTAACGATCAAAATTGCTTCAGACAATGTCATTCGTAATGAATGGTCTAGAGGTGAGATCAAAAAACCTGAGACGATCAATTATCGCACTTTTAAGCCAGAAAAAGGGGGCTTGTTTTGTGAAAAAATTTTTGGTCCAACTAGGGATTGGGAATGTGCATGTGGTAAATATAAGAAGATCAAGCACAAAGGAATTGTTTGTGATCGTTGTGGAGTAGAAGTTACTCTATCTAAAGTTAGAAGAGAAAGAATGGCTCACATTGATTTAGCTGTTCCTGTAGTTCATATCTGGTTTTTCAAAAGTATGCCAACTCGGATTGGTAATATTTTAGGGATGTCAACTGCTGATCTAGAACGAATAATTTATTATGAGGAATTTGTAGTAACCGACCCAGGTCAGACTGAATTAGAAAGAAAGCAGCTTCTAAATGATAATGAACTAAAAGATGCGATCGATAAATGGGGACCTGATTCATTCAAAGCTAAGATGGGTGGAGAAGCTATTAGTGAACTTTTACAAAGTGAAGACCTATCTTCGCTAATTGTTGAGTTAAAAGAAAAGCTTCGTAAGACCAAATCAATGCAAGCTAGAATGAAGCTAGCTAAGCGTTTAAAGATCATAGAAGGTTTAGCACTTTCTAAAAATAAACCAGAAAACATGGTACTTTCTTGTGTACCTGTTATTCCACCTGATCTAAGACCTTTAGTTCCTTTAGATGGAGGAAGGTTTGCAACATCTGATTTAAATGATCTTTATCGTCGAGTTATTAACAGAAATAACCGCTTGAAGGCAATTTTAAAGCTAAAAACTCCTGATGTGATTATTAGAAATGAAAAGAGAATGCTTCAAGAAGCTGTTGACGCTCTATTTGATAATGGTAGACATGGCCATCCTGTAATGGGAGCTGGAAACAGACCTTTAAAATCACTATCAGAAATGCTTAAGGGAAAACACGGTAGATTTAGACAAAACCTATTAGGAAAAAGGGTGGACTACTCTGGAAGATCTGTAATTGTAGTAGGACCTGAGTTAAAATTTAATCAGTGTGGACTTCCAAAGCAAATGGCCTTAGAGTTATTTGAACCATTTATTGTAAAAAGACTAAAAGACCAAGGCTACGTATATACAATAAGATCAGCGAAAAAGATGATCCAAAAGCAGTCACCAGAGGTATGGGACGTTTTAGAAGAAATTATTAAAGGCCATCCAGTACTACTAAACCGTGCTCCAACTTTGCATAGATTAGGTATACAAGCATTTGAGCCAACTTTAATTGAGGGTAAAGCTATTAGGATTCATCCTTTGGTTACACCAGCCTTTAACGCTGACTTTGATGGTGACCAAATGGCTGTCCACGTTCCGCTTTCTGTTGAAGCTCAAGTTGAAGCAAAACTGCTAATGATGGCTCCAGATAATATCTTTTTACCATCTTCTGGAAAACCGGTAGCGGTACCATCTCAGGATATGATTTTAGGTCTTTATTACTTAATGCATGAACCTACTTTTATTCCTGAAGACCATGGAAGGAAGACTAAGTTGTTCTCAAGTCGAAATGAAGTTCTTTTAGCATTATTTGCTGGAGGAAGTTTTAACTGGGAAGACAATCCAGAAAGAAGAGATCATCTTGGAAAGGCTATCAGGTTACACGAGAAGATAAAAATTAACATTGAAGGCGGTATCATCGAAACAACTCCTGGAAGAGTATTGTTTAATACAATAGTTCCAAAAGAGTTGGGTTTCCAAAACTACGCCCTTAGAAAAAAGAAATTATCTGAGCTTGTTTTAGAGTGCTACAAAAAGGTAGGACTAGAAAAGACTGTTCGCTTTTTGGATGATATGAAAAACTTAGGGTTTTCAGAAGCTACAAAAGCTGCACTTTCAATGGGTGTTTGTGATGTGCGTATACCTGAAGAAAAACAAAGCATTCTTGACGATGCCGAAGAAAAAGTCTCTCAGGTTAAAAAGCAATACGAAGACGGTGTTATCACAGAAGGTGAGCGTAAATCTAAAATTATTAGTATTTGGACTGAAGTATCCGACAAACTATCTGATATGTTGTTTGATCTTATTAAAGAAGTAAAAGATGGTGAGTTGAATCCACTTTACTTAATGATGGACTCTGGTGCTAGAGGTAACAGATCTCAAGCTAAACAGCTAGGTGGCATGAGGGGATTGATGGCTAAGCCTTCAGGTGAAATTCTAGAGTCTCCAATTACAGCTAACTTTAGAGAAGGTCTTACAGTATTAGAGTACTTTATTTCTACTCATGGAGCTAGGAAAGGTCTTGCAGATACGGCGCTTAAAACAGCTGACTCGGGTTATTTGACACGAAGACTTGTAGACGTCTCTCAAGATGTTATTGTAACAGAGTATGATTGTGGAACTTTAAATGGTATTGAAGTTTCAGCGATCAAGCAAGGCCAAGAGGAGTTACTGCCTCTGCAAGACAGAGTATTTGGTAGAACTGCATGTGATGATGTTTATCTCCCAGGAGATAGTACAAAAAGGCTTGCAAAAGCCGGTGATATTTTAAATAGATTGCAATCAGAAAGCATAGACGATGCAGGTATTGAGTCTGTTAAAATAAGATCTGCCTTAACTTGTGAAACAAGAAGAGGGGTTTGTGCTAAATGTTATGGATTGAATTTAGCGTCAGGAGTTCTTGTTGGAGAAGGAGAAGCAATAGGAATTATTGCAGCTCAGTCAATCGGAGAACCTGGAACTCAGTTAACGATGAGAACTTTCCACTTAGGTGGTATTGCATCTGCTGGAGTTTCACCTGAACTAGTCTCAGATAACGATGGAATTTTAGTTTATAGAGATCTCAGAGTGGTCCAAAATGAAGAAGGACATTGGGTAGCGCTAAATAAAAATGGTTCTCTTTGTGTTGTAAGGGATGAAGGTCGTTCACTAGAGGACTATAAAAAGCTACTTTCAACTAAGTCCATTGAGCCGATGCAGACTTTCCCATTAGAGCTTGGTACGGTCATTTATTTTGATGATGGTTCTAGCATTAAACAAGCAACTAAAATTGCAGAGTGGGAGCAGCATAGCAGTCCAATTATTTGTGAAAGACCTGGATTTGTTAAGTACGACGATTTAGTCGAAGGTATCTCTACAATGAAGGAGACTAACAAACAGACTGGGCAAGTAGAACTAATTGTAAAGCAACATAGAGGAGAACTTCATCCTCAAATAGCGATTTACAGTGATAAAGACTACTCAGAGCTAGTTGGTACTTATGCAATACCATCAGGGGCCATTATTTCTGTTAAAGAAGGCCAAAAAGCAAATGCTGGTATGGTCTTAGCGAAACTTCCTAGAGGTGCTATCAAGACAAAAGATATTACTGGAGGTCTGCCAAGAGTTGCGGAGTTATTTGAAGCTAGAAAACCAAAAGATGCTGCGGAAATAGCTAAGATTGACGGGATAGTTGACTTTAGAGGAGTGCAAAAGAGCAAAAGAATTGTTGTTGTAAGAGATGAAACAACTGGCATGGAAGAAGAGCACTTTATTCCACTAACAAAACACCTTATAGTTCAAAAAGGTGATTCAGTTGTAAAAGGTCAGCAGCTAACAGAAGGATTAGTAGTACCTCAAGAAATATTAGATATTTGTGGTGTTAGAGAACTTCAAAAATACTTAGTAAACCAAGTACAAGAAGTATATCGACTACAAGGTGTAGACATTAACGATAAGCACATTGAAATTATCGTTCGTCAGATGTTGCAGAAAGTAAGGATTACAGATCCAGGTGATACAACATTCTTGTATGGTGAAGACGTTGATAAGAAGAAATTCCATGAGATCAACCGAAAAACCCTAGAAGAAGGTGGTAAACCAGCTCAAGCAACACCTGTTCTATTAGGTATTACTAAAGCGTCACTTGGCACAGAGTCATTCGTCTCAGCCGCATCTTTCCAAGAGACTACTAGAGTCTTGACTGAAGCTGCTAGTGAAGGTAAAAGTGACTACCTATTAGACTTCAAATCTAACTTAATTATGGGACATATGATACCAGGTGGTACTGGATACGAATACCATAAAAAAGTTAAGAAGTTTGTTGATCTCGAACATGAAGAGAAAATAGAATTTTCTTTTGATGAAGAAGTAGCAATTACTTAAAAAAAAGGCGGTTTTTTAACCGCCTTTTATTTTTTCTTTGATTACATTTTCTAGTTTTACAACATCAGCTGCAAATTTCCGAATGCCTTCAGCTAATTTTTCTGTAGCCATCGCATTCTCATTTAATAAATATCTAAATTCGCTTTCATTAAGCGGCTTTTTTTCAACGCCTGATTTTTTGGCACTTTCAGAGTCGAGCTTTTTAGCTACAGGATCGTTTGAAGATTGAAGTTCTTTTAAAAGTTCAGGTGAAATAGTTAAAAAGTCACAACCTGCCAGTGCTATGATTTGATCTTTATTTCTAAAAGATGCTCCCATTATAACTGTTTTATAGTCGAACTTTTTATAGTAGTTATAGATTTCTCTTACTGATTTTACTCCAGGATCTTCATCTGGAGGGTAACTTTCTTTGTTTTCATTTTTCTTATACCAGTCAAGAATCCTTCCTACAAAAGGAGAGATTAAGGTGACTTTTGCCTCTGCGCAAGCAATGGCTTGTGGCATCGAAAACATCAAAGTCATGTTGCAATGTATCTTTTCAGCTTCTAGTACTTTTGCAGCTAAAACTCCCTCCCAAGTAGATGCAAGTTTGATAAGGATTCTTTCACGCTTTATCCCAGCAGCTTCATATATACTTATCAGCTTCCTAGCTTTTTCGATGCTTTTTTCTACATCAAAAGAAAGTCTAGCATCAACTTCGGTTGATACTCTTCCCGGAATGCGTTTAAGAGTTTCAAGACCAAATAATATAAATGTTTTATCTAATGCAAGTTCAACTTGCTTTTTCTGCTCTGTTTCATTTTCTTTGGCAAATGCTACAGCCTTATCTACTAATTCTGAATACTGAGGCATTTCAGAGGCTTTCAATATTAACGAAGGGTTTGTTGTAGCATCTGTCGGCTCATATTTTTCTATGGCGTCGAAATCGCCAGTATCTGCAACCACAGTCGTTAATTTTTTTAATTGATCTAATTGATTCATAAATACCTTATTTGATGGTGCTAACAAATGATGAAATAAAAGGTTTATTTACTATCCTATTTTCATAGGTTTTAATATATTCTTTTCCATCAATAGTTATACTGTTGTTGTTATGAATGATACTTATTTTTTTACCATCTTTCAAGTAATCAATAAGTAACTTGGTTAATCTTTCACTCAGTAATAGTCTTTGATTTCCTTTTAAAGAAAAACAGGTTTCTTCAAAACTCTCATCATCTGTTGATATTTTCACTATCTTGTTGTCAATTGTATTGCGATAAAAATTAAGAAAACATTTCACGTTATTTGATAAAAATAAGATTTCAAGCTCTACTTCTTTATAACGTGAGTCAGGAAATCTCATCCTATAGGATCTATATTGTTTTTCTTTAGATGTTATACTTTCAACATTGTATGATCCGTTTTTTGTACAGCCTGAAAATAAAACAAATATCATAAAAATATATAAACGTCTCATTTAGAAGATGAAATGTTTTTATTGTACACATCTTTCATAACTTGTAATTGCCAAAATTCTCCAAGTTCTTTGAAATCTTTCAAAACCATTTTTTCAAATCGCTTCCAATTTTTGTCTTTTATTGATTTAGATTCTTTTAGGTTTTCAATAGCTTTCACTAGATTTTGTTTTTTTGCTTGATCGCTTACACAGTCAGTTAAATTGTCCACTATTTGAAAAGATTGAAACGTCCTTAAGATTGATTTAGATAATGTTTTGAACTCATCTATGTGCATAGACCCTGTTAAAACAAAGACCTTTTTATCTTTTATTACTACCATTTGTAGCATCTTCACTAAGCCAAAGTTTGTTTTCGTAGTAAGTTCAAACAGATCTGCTGTAGCAGCTTTTGTTTTTATTTTCCCTAGAGCTCTAAACTCAATGTTTGGATCATTTTTATGCATTTTTACTACAATAGACATATATTCTTTGGCTGATATATCAATTTCCTCGGTTGCAATGTTTACCGATGGGTAGAATGATGTTTTTCCTTTTCCCAAAAAACACACCTCTACCATAGGAGATAATTTCTTAGGATCAGCAAGTTTCCAGTTGTCGGGTGGGATAAAGAAATGGTAGCTTTGAGCTATACAAGCACTACAAGTGAAAATTGTTAAAAAGTAAAGTAATCTAGGAATGCGAATGATTGCCATCTCCACTCGAGCTTGAAGGTATTAATATTGCAGCAGTTACTATTACAATGGCAAGCCCTGTTCCCCACAATAACATAGATAGTGCGGTAGAATCGAATGTGCTATAAGCAGCAGCGCTAGCTTTTCTTTTAGCTGAGCCTTCTCTTGGTGTAGTACGAGCGGTCAAGTTAAAACAGATGCTTGTAGAAAGTAATAATAGCAATAATGCTCGTTTCATATAACCTGCCTAAAAAAGGGGCTTATCTCATATAAGCGAATTTCTAACAATTTGTTATAACTTATTTTTCATTTTGAATTACAATGGCTGTGATAATTCCAATCGTAATTAAAAGTGATATTCCTGCTATAGACCATGCTACAGCTGATGCACAGCATCTTCCTTCTTTTGCAGCCATGCCTGCATTTGAGTCATTAGGTACTTCTGAAAATGCGTGGCATACCAAAATTTGTGTCAAAATCAGCACAACTTTTTTTTTCATGTTCTTTTAAATAAAAGGCCCTAGCAAAAGGGCCAAAAATTCTACTAGTTGTGTGAGAATGTACTTGGGCTTTTAGATGCGCTTGATGCGACAAGTCCTGCCATTGTTCCTAGCGCTGCTAAAGCTCCTAGACCAACTCCCCAAGATACTGAAGATGAAGCTGTGCTAGTGCTTTGTGCAGCTCCTGCACCTGCATCTTCTTGCGCATTCAGATTCGAATTAGCAAAGCTTAGTGCTAATAGGGTCAATACTGTTGCAATTTTTTTCATGATTTTATCTCCTTAGATACTCAATTGTAGTTTTTTTTCATTCATCTATAATAGAAGCACATGAGTAAAATAATTTCTATAGATTTTAATCATCAGGTAAAAATCTAAATTTATAAGCCCTTATATATGAAAAGATTGAGTTGTTTTGTGGAAAATTATCTAGAGTTTAAGCTTTTAGAAATCTTAAATTAGCGATTTTTTAACTTTTTGCATTTTTTTGTTTAAAATAGATTTATAGATAAAGCCTTGTTTTGCCTTCTAAAAAACTAATAATAATCCCACTAGCTTCTAGTCTATCTAGTCCCTTTTGGAAAGGTGATAATGACTCTTGAAAGGATAGACTTAATTTAGAGCTGTAACATGTTTTATTTATCAAGATGTAAAAAAGGACTTTTTCTATGGTTTTTGAACCAAATAACGACTCTAACATAAACCTCTTATATAGGTAAAAATTCAGATGGGCAAATATTTTCTAAAAAATCATCTAATGTCTGATAGCAATTAATTATCGTTTATACTCATGTTCAGAATTTTTGATTAGAGAAACAGTAGACTAACCTTTTACTTTATCTTTTCGAAAAGTTTTGAAAAGATCCACCTTTGTAAGAATTGTTAAAGTATTTCTCAAAAGAGATTTCTAATATGACGTAACTACCAAAAAATCTAGTCATTTATGGAAAATAATATAGCATATGTTGTAGTCTTTTAAGTTGAATACCTAAAAGGAGCTAAAATGAGTGAAAGATCAACTGATACAGCAAGAGGTAAAATTCAGAAAATTTGTGACGTTTTAAAAAATGAAACGATAGCACCTGCTAAACAAGAAGCAAAAGAAATAATCGAAAATGCTCAAATGCAAGCAAAAGAGATTATTGAAAAAGCAAAAAAGCAATCAGCTGAAATCATTAAAAAATCCCAAGAAGAAAAAGATAAACAACAAAAAGTCTTCGAATCAGCTCTTTCATTAGCCAAAAAACAAGCAATAGACTCACTGAAAATCGAAATAGAACAAAAATTATTTGATAAGTCTTTATCAGATCTAATAATCAAAGCAAGCACCGACAGTAAAGTTATAAGCAATATGATAACCTCAGTTGTAAAGGCTATTGAAGAAGATGGTGTTGATGCTGATATCATGGCCTATATTCCAAAATCTGTATCTAAAAAAGAAATCAACGAGTTAATTGGAAAGACAATCTTAGAAAACCTTAAAGGCAAATCGGTTGAGATCGGTGATTTTGAAGGTGGGGTTAAACTGTCATTACAAGACAACAATATTACAATTGACATATCAGACGATGCTTTATTTCAGTGCATTGCAAAATATGTAAGAAGCGACTTTAGAGATATTATGTTCAAAGGATCTGATGAGTAGGTATTATTTTTTAGGCTGTGCTCTTCCTGAACTTTCACTTGACAAGGTTCCTGAAATCACAGTCGATGAACTAAATAAAATGTTAGAAATGAATCTATCTAGCATAGATATTCAAAAATTAAACTCCTTAAAATTACTAAACGATTTAAGTAATTTAAAAGCCTTTTTGTCAGACGAGCCAATCAGTTCAAATGGGAATTTTGATGCGACCCAAATTGAAGATATATTACTTGCTAAAGTAGATTTGCCTGAGTTTGCAATCGATTTTTTGGACAAATACGATACAGCTGAAGATAGACTCAAACATTTTTCAGAGCTTATGTCTCTTTTTTTTCAATGGGCCCAAGAAGAATTTGATGGTTTTTTGAAAAAATACTTTGATCTAGAGAGGAAGACAAGTCTGTCATTAACAGCTCTTAGAGCAAAAAAATTTAATCGAAGTTTTGAAAAGGAATTCCAGTTTGAAGATTTAAGCGATCCATTCGTTGCATATCTTTTATCTCAAAAAGATATGGAATCAATTGAGCTAGAAGAGGGTTTTGAAAAGCTATCTAGCATATTTAAAGAGCATTTAAAGAACCCAATGGATTTACAAAAAGCTTTAATTGAGTGGAAGCTAGAACAGATATATGAGATCAAAAGGCAATATCCTTTTGAAATAGATGAGATTTTAGGTTATTATACTAGTCTTATGCTTATTGAAAATTGGAATAAGCTAAACAAAGCAGATAATAAAAATATTATCGATCAACTATCTAGAGAATAATTATGCATGATCAAGATTTAGGGAAAGGTACAGTTATCAAAGCGCTTGGTAATTTACTCCAAGTTAGGTTTGAAGGAAATATAAGACAAGGCGAAATGTCTGTCATCAAATTGAAAGACAGCAATCTTGCTGCAGAAGTTATCGAAGTTTCAGGCGATGAAGTAAAACTGCAGGTATTTGAAGATACTTCAGGGGTAATGCTAGGAACTCAAGTAGAGTTTTTAGGCCATTTATTAGAAGCCGAGTTAGGGCCAGGGCTGTTATCAGTGGTATTTGATGGTTTGCAAAATCCACTTGAAAAAGTAGCTGAAGAAACCGGTATATATCTTGAAAGAGGAGTTTATATAAAGCCACTTGATAGAGAAAAAAAATGGGACTACACGCCTACTGCAAAGGTGGGAGATACTGTTGAAAGAGGAGATGCACTAGGGTTTGTTAAAGAAAGTCACTTCGATCATACCATCACTGTTCCTTATCAGCGTTTTGGAAAATATGAGATAACCTGGGTTGCGAATAAAGGGTTTTATAAGGTTACAGATACAATAGCTAAAGCAAAAGACGAATCTGGAAAAGAATTGGAATTCCAAATGCTACAAAAATGGCCGGTAAAAACTCCTTTAATGGTGGGCCAGAAAATGAAGCCTTATGAAATGATGGATACTGGGCTTAGAATACTGGATACTCAGTTTCCAGTAATTAAAGGAGGTACCTTCTGTTCTCCTGGACCTTTTGGTGCTGGAAAAACTGTCATGCAGCACCACTTATCAAAGTATTCTTCTGTAGATATTGTTATAGTAGTTGCTTGCGGTGAAAGAGCGGGTGAAGTTGTAGAGATGTTAAAAACATTCCCAACTCTTATGGATGAAAGGACTAACGAGCCTTTAATGAACCGTACTGTTGTTATTTGTAATACATCTTCAATGCCGGTAGCTGCAAGGGAAGCGTCGGTATATATGGGAACTACAATAGCTGAATATTACAGACAAATGGGTTTAAATGTGCTGTTGCTTGCTGACTCAACTTCTAGATGGGCACAAGCTATGCGGGAAATGTCAGGAAGATTGGAAGAAATTCCAGGTGAAGAGGCCTTCCCAGCTTATTTAGCATCTAGAATAGCTTCATTTTATGAAAGATCAGGGGTTGTTTCTTTAAAAAATGGAAAAGAGGGATCTTTAACTATTGGTGGAAGTGTTTCTCCTGCAGGAGGTAATTTTGAAGAGCCTGTTACACAGTCTTCTTTAGCTGTCGTCGGGGCTTTTCATGGACTTTCTAGAGCAAGGTCAGATGCTAGGAGATATCCTGCTGTAGATCCTTTAATTTCATGGTCAAAGTACATTGATCGAGTAGGTATTGATTTATCGAGAAAGTCAAGTGATTGGGCTTTTAAAGTAAAAAGAGCAGCTGAAATCTTAGCAGAAGGCGATGAGATTTCAAAACGTATGGAAGTTGTGGGGGAAGAAGGAATTTCAATAGAAGACATGGTAGTGTTCTTAAAAGCCGAGCTGTATGATATTGTATATCTTCAACAGAATGCTTTTGATAAGGAAGACGCTTTTTGTCCCCTAGATCGACAGATTGAACTATTTGAGATTATCAACAATATCTTTGAGCTAGAATTTGTGTTTGAAGCTCATGATGAAGCAAGATCTTATTTCTTATCCTTGCAGAACATGATTAAAGACATCAATTATCTTTCATATCAATCAGAGGATTATAAGAAAGGAATTAAGTCGATCGAAGAAAAAATTAATGAAGCGAGGCGCTAAACATGAGACAAATATATGACCGTATCTTAGACATTCGAGGAAACTTAATTACAGTGTCGGCTGAAAAGAAAAGCTTAGGTGAACTTGCGGTAATCCATAAGTCTGATGGACGTAAGATTTTAGCTTCGGTCTTGCGTTTTGATAATGATTTAGTTACTTTGCAGGTTTTTGAAAATGCAAGGGGAATTTCTACAGGAGATAAAGTCACTTTTTTAAGCCATGCAATGAAAAGCCCCTTTGGTACTTCCTTATTGGGCAGAAGATTGAATGGTCAAGGTGAACCAATTGATGGTGGGCCTAAAATCCTACAAGATGAAATAGAGATAAATGCTCCTTCCTTCAATCCAACTAGAAGGGTTGTTCCTAAAGACATGGTAAAAACTAATATTCCAATGATCGATGTCTTTAACTGCTTAGTTAAATCCCAAAAAATCCCAATATTTTCAGTAGCGGGAGAACCTTATAACGCTCTTTTAATGAGAATTGCGAACCAAACAGATGCGGATGTAGTTATTATTGGAGGAATGGGACTTAGATTTGATGACTATCAAGCATTTATTGATAACGCCGAGACCGCAGGTTCTATGGAAAAAACTACAATGTTTATTCATAGAGCTACTGATTCTCCAGTAGAATGTTTATTAGTTCCAGACATGTCTCTTGCATGCGCAGAGAAATTCGCAATTGAGGGAAAGTCTGTTCTTGTCCTATTAACAGACATGACTGCTTTTGCAGATGCTATTAAAGAAATATCAATTACAATGGATCTAATTCCATCTAATCGCGGTTACCCTGGATCTTTATATTCTGATTTAGCATCAAGATATGAAAAAGCAGTAGATATTGAAGGTAGTGGTGCTATTACAATTATATCTGTAACTACTATGCCGGGTGGTGATGTAACTCATCCAATTCCTGACAACACTGGTTACATTACTGAAGGTCAGTTTTATCTCCATGATGGGGTTATTGATCCATTTGGTTCGCTGTCAAGGCTAAAACAACAAGTTATTGGTAAAGTTACTCGAGAAGATCATGGTGATTTAGCCAATAACATGATTAGACTTTACGCAGATTCCAAAAAAGCTAAAGAAAGACAAGCTATGGGATTTAGACTTTCTAGATGGGACGAAAAACTTCTTCATTATTCTCAGCTTTTTGAAGACAAGATGATGAACTTAGAAGTTAATATTTCTATAGAAGAGGCACTAGATTTAGGTTGGCAAATTTTATCAGAGTGCTTTTCTAAAGATGAGATAACAATTAAAAAGCAATTATCTGACAAATATTGGCCACAGGAAAGGTAGAAAGTTGGCTCAGGTAAAATTTACAAAAAGTGAACTTAGGTCTCAGCAAGTAAAATTAGGACAACTTGAAAAGTACTTGCCTACTTTGCAACTTAAAAAAGCTATGCTTCAACTGGAAGTAAATCAGTGTTCGGCTGAGCTTGAAGATGCTGAAAATAAATTTGCAACAGTTAAAGCAAGTGTTAATGAGTTAGCTCCACTTTTGAATGAAAAAGTAAACTTTAATGTTTTGGAGCAATCAGAAGTTAAAAGCATAAAAAAAGATTATGAAAATATAGCTGGAGTTGAAATTCCGACTTTTCAAGGTATAGAATTCAAAGAAGCTGATTACTTCTTATTTGATACACCTATATGGGCAGATGCCGTTTTGGATAAGGTGAAAGAGCTGTTAAGAGAAAAAGAAGTAGTTAAAATAATTCAAGAGAAGAAAAGAGCTTTGTATAACGAGCTTAGGGAAGTTTCTATCAGAGTTAATCTATTTGAAAAAATCTTAATACCAAGAACTAAAGAGAATATCAAAAAGATTAAAATTTTCCTTGGAGATCAGCAACTTGCTGAAATAGCCCAAGCAAAAGTGGCTAAGTCAAAATTAGAAGCTAGAAAGGTTGAGTCAATATGATTATCAATGTAAAAAAATATCTTATTTTTGGCTTAAGTGATGAGATGAAAAGCTTTTTCCAAAAAGCTCAAAAAGCAGGTTTTATAGAGTTCATTTCAGATAGGTCCAAAGTAAAAGAACTTTCATCAAGTGTCTCTGATATTATAAGTTCAATAAAAATATTAAAAAAACAACCACTGCTAGATCAAGAAAGTTCTTCTATTGATGGAGAGACCTTGGCAAAGACAATTTTGCAATCACAGCAAAGCATCCAACAACTAGAAGATAAGAAAAAATATCTTTTAGCTGAAATTTCTAGAGTGTCTCCATTTGGTGATTTTTCAATGGATGATTTAGAAGAACTTATGCAAGAAGGGAACCGCGTTATTCAATTTCTAGCAGCTAAAAAAGAAAAAATTAATAAAGAAAAACTTCCTCCTGAAGTTTTATACATCAATACTGAATATGATTTAGATTACTTTATAGCTATTAATAAGGATAAAAAAAGCTATCCTAAAATGATCGAGATGCAAGTTGAAGAACCTCTTGGACTATTAAAATCAAAGCTTGAATTCACTGAAAAGCAAATCAAAGTTGAATCTGAAAATTTAAAGAAATATGCAAAGTATATTGATTTTTTAAATGAAGAGCTGAAGCTGCATTTAAACAAGCAAAACTTAAATCAGGCAAAAAATGCTGCTAGTTTGCAGATGAATGACAAAGTTTTTGCTATAGAGGCATGGATACCTAACAACAAATTAAATTATCTTGAGAATCTAACAAAAGAAAGTAGTGTCCAATTTGAAGAAGTTCAAGTTGAGCCTAAAGATCGAAAACCAACATATATGGAAAATTCAGGATGGAGCAAGGTAGGGGAGGATTTAGTTCATATTTATGATACTCCTTCATTTACTGATAAAGATCCGTCTACTTGGGTATTGGTATTTTTTACTATTTTTTTCTCGATGATAGTATCCGATGCCGGATATGGACTTTTATATTTAACTGCAGGCTTATTTTTAAAATGGAAGTTCCCATCATCAAAAGGTATGTTGAAGCGGTTTACTAACCTTATATTGTTGCTAGCCTCAGGTTGTATAATTTGGGGAACTTTAACAGCTTCTTTCTTTGGAATTGAGTTTTCAGCAAAGAGTCCTATTCGCAAGTTTTCATTAATACATAACATAGCAGTTCAAAAGACTACATATCACATAAATAAAAAAGACGATGTTTATCAAGAGTGGAGTGCTAAATATCCTTTAGTTAAAAATGTTCAATCTAGTGAAGAGTTTTTACTAAAAACAGAAAAAATCCAAGAAGGAAACGTCAAATATGAAGCCAGAGATGTGTTTTATGATAACATATTAATGGAATTTTCAATATTTATAGGCGTTATTCATTTGGCATTATCTTTCTTGAGATATCTAAGAAGAAACTGGTCTGGACTTGGTTGGATTATATTTATGATAGGTGGATATCTTTATTTTCCATCTCAACTAAATGCTACTTCATTTGTGCAATATTTAGGCTTGTTACCTAAAGAAATCGCATATTTTTGGGGTGAGTATATAGTTTACGCAGGGATATTTTTGGCTTGTTTCTTATCATTTCTACAAAGAGGTTTTTTCGCTGGATTGTCAGAGCTTATGAATTTGATTCAAGTTTTTGCAGACGTATTATCGTACTTACGTTTATATGCACTTGCTTTAGCTGGAATGATTATGGCATCTACATTTAATGATATAGGTCTAGCTATAGGCTTAAAAGTAGGATTTGTTGTTATTATAATCGGTCATATTGTGAATATTTCTCTAGGTATAATGGGAGGAATTATTCATGGCCTTCGTTTGAATTTTTTAGAATGGTATCACTATAGCTTTGAGGG
>Ga0066639_10002939_pt1 | contig 14829 bp, 11 predicted proteins | sample CryGeyCG2114_010_2_FD_59504 | JGI IMG/M metagenome (GOLD analysis project Ga0066639, IMG submission 59504) | Groundwater microbial communities from aquifer - Crystal Geyser CG10_big_fil_rev_8/21/14_0.10 | ecosystem: Environmental > Aquatic > Deep subsurface > Groundwater | place: USA: Utah...
TTACCCCGTCTTCCCTTTCTCCCCTTTTTAGCAGCCTTTCCTCTCTTACTTCTTTTCCCCTTTTTCTTTTCCAAAGCCGAGTTGATCATTTTTGTCACCCCCTACTCTTTTGACAAACAAATTCCCATCACTCTTGATTCTACCCTCGACGCTTCTGATTTTTCTCGCGGTCTTATCTCTGTCCAAAAAAATGAATCGGTCATTGAAACTACCAGTAGTATTTCCACCACCGGCTCTCTGACGGTTGGCGAACAAGCCAAGGGCCAAATTGTTATCTACAATAAACAAGCCAAGGTCCAACAGTTAGACAAAAACACTCTTTTGCTCGATTCTCAAGGCAGAAAATTCAACTTAGCCAACCCTGTTCAGATCACCGCCAGTACCCCCGACTTAGACCAGGGCATTATCACTCTTGGTCAAACTAAGGCCGTTGCCCTCGCCGTTGATATCGGACCCGAATCCAACATTGACAGTCAGCAGGAGTTGACCTTTGATCAGTTTTCCTCCGACCTTTTGGTAGCCAAAACAGTTGAAAATTTTAGTGGAGGTAGTCGTCAACAAGTTAAAGCCGTCAGCGATCAGGATCAACAAACTCTGAAAGAAAAAATAAACGAAGATGTTTCTCAATCTATCAATGAAAAAATAACTCAAAAAATAGACAAAATCGGCCAAGTTATCAATGAAACTCTTCAGTCCAGCAATAGCCGCATAGATTACAATCGAGAAATAGGCGAACAGGCCGAGGAGCTTTCTGCTTCAGTCAGTACCACCGTTACTGTTTTTTCCCTAAAACCGGGACAAAAAGAAGAGATTATCTCGGCCTTTTTATCAGATGAACCTGATTTTGCCAAAAGCCAATTTGATGCTGATTCTTTTTCTTTGATTTTTGAGATAAAACAGCTTACCGCCAATACCGCCACCGGTACTCTGACCCTTAAAGGTCAATCTCTGCCCCAGGCTGATCTTCCTCTTCTAACCAAACAAATTTCAGGAAAATTCAGACAAAAAATTCCTCAAATTCTCAACCAAACCTTTCCTCGCATGTACAATTATCAAATTTTGACCAACCCCTCTTTTTTTGATCGCGTCAACCCCCTCCCTTTTATCACAAAAAATATTAATATCACCGTCAAGACCGAATCTCCATGACTTATTCTTATGTCAAAAAAGCTTCATCGCTTTCTTCTCCTCGTCGCTCCAAAAAGAAAAAACACTTTGCCTCCCTTTTTTTTCTGCTTGGTCTAGTTCTTTTTGCTTCTGCTCTTCTACCTATTGTTCGCTACCAGTTGGAATATGCTATTAAGTTCAACAAAATGATCAATCCTCTTTCCACCAATTTTTACAACCGTTCCGATAATATTTTAGGTAGTGTCAACTCTGACTATACCCAGCTTTCCAATTGGTTTGTTTCTGCGCCTCAGGACAACAAACAAATTTTAAGTGAAAATTCAGCCCAGTCTTATCTTCTTTCTCTCCCCAAGCTAAAAATAGAAGATGCTCTGGTCAATGTTGGTGGCAAAGATCTCAAAAAAAGTCTCATTCAATATCCTCATACTGCTCTGCCTGGTCAATTGGGCAATGCCGTTGTTTTTGGTCATTCGGTTTTGCCTCAATTTTTTAACCCCAAGTCTTACCTGACCATCTTTTCCACTCTTTTCAAATTAAAACAGGGTGATGAAATTTTACTCAATTACGACAATATTCAGTATCGTTATCTGGTTGAAGAAATGTTTGAAGTTTTACCGACCGATCTTTCTGTTTTAGAGCAAAGATTTGATGGTCGTTACTTGACTCTTATCACCTGCACCCCACCCGGCACCTATCTACGTCGTCTCATTGTCAAAGCCCGTATCGTTGACTTTTGATGCTAAAATCAACCATGAATTTAATGGCTCTTGATTATGGTAGCCGTCGTGTCGGTTTGGCCGTCTCTGTCAGGGGCGTTATTAGTCCTCTAAAAACTCTCAAAAACAACAATCATCTTATTCCTTTGCTCAAAAAAGAAATAGATCAGTACCAAATTGACAAAATTTATCTTGGTCTTTCGGAGGGGGATTTTGCCAAATTAACCTTAGTTTTCTTAAAAAAATTAAAAAAAAATGTCAACCTTCCCGTTGAAACGGTCGAAGAGTCTGTTTCTACTATTGAAGCCGATCAAATTTTTAAACAAAACCAAAATCAAAAAAAAGCTTATAAAGACAAAATAGACTCGATTGCCGCCGCTGTAATTTTGCGTCGCGTTCAAGTATAATTAAATTGTTAAGCTTAAAATATTAAAAAACCTATGTTCAAAAATCTAATATCTCCGGTTCAAGCTTGGCTTATATCTCAAGGTCGTTGTGTCGGTTGCGGCACTCCTTTGTCTAAAGGCAAAGAAAAACCAGTTAGGGGCAAAACCACCGTTACTTGTCGCTGTGGTCGTATTTTTATTCGTGGTAGCAAAAAAAATTCTTATCGTCGGGCCCTTTTTGACGAGATCTAATGAAAAAGATTTTTTTGGCTCTCTTTTTATCAATTGTTTTTCTTTTTGCCTTTTTTGTTTTCAACCTTCGTCCGTTGGAGTCAAGTAGTCCCACCACTCTTTTTGTCGTCAACCAAGGCGATAGCCTTAGCCTCATCTCTTCTAGGTTGGAGAAACGGGGTTTTATTCGTCAAAAGTACGTTTTTATCGCTTATTCTTATTACCTCAATTTAAGCAAAAAGTTACAATCGGGCGGTTTCCAGCTTTCTCCCTCTATGTCCGTTTCGGACATTATCAAAACTCTTTCTTCCGGTGGTAGTCATGACTCTTGGGTTAAAATTCTTCCCGGTTGGCGTTTGTCTCAGGCGGTCACGGCCATTCCCGACAATTTAGCTTTTTCTGCCTCAGACCTACTTACTTCCTCTTCTCTCAAAGAAGGTTATCTTTTCCCCGACAGTTATTTGATTCCGGAGTATTACAGTCTTGATCAGTTTTTAAACTTAGTTTCTCAAAACTTCACCAAAAATTTTTCTCAAGCTAAACAGGGCTCAGATAGCAAACTAAACGATTCCGAAATTTTAATTTTAGCCTCTCTTCTGGAAAGAGAGGCCCGGACTTTAGCCAACAAAAAGATAGTAGCCGGAATTCTTTTAAACAGACTTGACATTGACATGGCTCTGCAAGTTGATGCTACTGTTCAATATGCCCGTGATTCTCTTCATCCTCCTGACAAATACTGGCAACCCCCCAGCCGAACCGATCTTCAGATAAATTCAATTTTCAATACCTACCAAAACAGGGGATTACCTCCCACTCCTATTTGCAACCCAGGTCTAGATTCACTTCTAGCCGCTTTTCACCCCACCGTCTCTGATTATCTCTATTATATTAGTGACAACTCCGGTCAAATGCATTACGCCAAGACCCTGGAAGAGCACAACCAACACGTCGCCGACTACCTAAGATAATTTTTTGTTAATTAGCTTATCCAGCACTCTCCACCTTCTCTTCTTTTCTTCCGACGGGACGTTGTCTTGATAAAGCTTGGCTGAGACTGTCCCCGCTCGGGGTGAATATTTGTTTAAATAAGCCAGTTTAAAGCCGACCTTTTTACATAGACCAACCGTGTTGGCAAAGGCTTTTTTATCTTCTCCGGGAAAACCAACCAAAATATCAGTGCTAAATTCTACTTCGGGGATTTTCTCTCTTATTTTTTTTACCAAAACAAGATATTGTTTAGCACTATATTTTCGATTCATTTTTTTTAAAATTTCATTGTCTCCCGATTGTAGTGGCAGGTGAATTAGCCGGTCGATGTTTTTATTGCAAGCTATCACCTCAATCAGCTCATCAGAAAAGTCCCAAGGGTTACTGCTGACAAAAGAAATTTTTTCTGCCCCCCTTTCGGCTACCTTTGTCAGCAATTTGGCAAAACCACCTTTGCCATAAGAGTTAACATTTTGTCCGATTAAAATTATATTTTTAAAATTATTTGACAGAGCTTCGTCCACCTCTTTTAATATTTCTGTCTCTTTTCTAGATTTTTCTCTGCCCCTGGCGTAGGGGACTATACAGTAAGAGCAAAAATTATCACAACCAAAACTGATCGGGATTAGGGCGGTTTCGCCATCTTCTCTTAAGGGTTTAATTTTATAAGAAATTTTTCCAATTGGCATTATCTCTACTTTATCGACCAAAATTTTTGCCCTTTCCAAACCGGCCAAACATCCGGTTAAAACAATTTTTATTTTTTTATCAAATTTTTTTATATTATCAATTAGGCCATAAACCCGATTTTCCGCCGATTCTCGGACTACACAACTGTTTATTACCACTAAATCGGCTTTTTTCCAATCTTTTACTTCAGCCAAACCCTGACTCCAATAAAAAGCTTTTACTCTCTCCGAATCTGCTCTGTTTTGGACACAACCAAAGGTTTTAATATAAAAACTCCTTTTTAGTTTCATCCGTCAATTCTAACAAATTGACAGTCTTGTCATAAAATGAGATATTTATTTTATGCCTGATCCAACCAATCAATATGACCCCATCTTAAAGTCTTACCAGTCTTCTGTTTCTCCTCCACCCATACCCCCTCTTCATCCTTTACCTCCCCCCATTCTTCCCCCTCCCGTTCCTCCTTCTCCCGAGCCCAAATCTTCCGGCAAATTAGCCAAGTTTTTCTTTTTTATTTCTTTGATTATTTTTATCTCCGTATTTTCTTTAATTCTCTATACAGTTTTTGATCAAAATAAGCAATCGGTTCTCTCCATTCCTCCCTCTCCCACCCCTTTTCCCACTGCCGATAATTTAGAAACGGTAGATTATTGCCTTTTAAATGACCAGCATATTTTAGTGGGAGACACTCTTCCTGCCGGTGACGATTGCAACCTTTGTCTTTGCCAACCTGATTTAAGTATTTTTTGCACTAGCAAAAGCTGCGACCAATAAAAACAAATTAACCCTTGACCTTCATACATACCAAAGATATAATACGTGAGTTTGGCGGGCGAATCCGTTCCGCCTTTTTTTAGTCCTTAAAAAAAATAATCCATTGATGGGTCAAGCAAAAAGAATTAACTGGGGGAAACAATATCCAAATCTCCCTTCTCTTAACCTGATTGAAATACAAAAAGAATCGTGGAAAAGTTTTTTGGAAAAAGACTTCAACGAAACAGTCCAATCCATTTCTCCTATTCAAGACTACACCGGCAACAACTGGGAGCTAAAACTTGGTCATCTTTCTTTTGATACTCCCACCGCTAGTCCGGCTCTGGCTCAAAAAAAGGGTCTAAATTATTCCATTCCGGTTAAAATAAAAGCCACTCTTACCAACAAAAGGACCAATAAAGTTACCGAAGAAGAAGTTTTCTTTCTCAACTTACCCTCCATGACTCAGGAGGGTACCTTTATCATCAACGGTATCGAGCGGGGTATTATCAACCAGTTGGTTCGTTCCCCCGGTGTTTACTTTACCGGAGAAACCGATCCTGCCACCGGCAAAACTCTATACAATGCCGAAATTCGCCCCACTCGAGGTTCCTGGTTAGAGTTTTTTGTCGGCAAAAAAGATGTTATTTTCGCCAGAATTGACAGAAAAAAGAAATTTCCTGCCAGTATTCTTCTTCGAGCCATTTGCCAAATGTCCGACAAGGAAATGGTTTCCAATTTTTCTGACTATATTACTCATACCATTACCGCAGACAATTCCCAGTCTCCCCAAGAGGCTATTGTCGAATTTTATCGCAAATTAAGACCGGGAGAACCAGCCGTTTTAGAAAATGCCCAAAGATTTCTTCGTGAAAGATTTTTCGACTTAAGGACTTACGAATTAGGTCGTGTCGGTCGTTACAAAATCAACAAAAAGTTTAAGTTCAATTTCAACGACCAAAATAAGGAAAACTGGGTTCTTCGACAGGAAGACATTATTTCTACTATTAAATACTTAGTCGGTCTTCAAAAAGGTGACATTAAACAAATCGACGATATCGATAGCTTAGCCAATCGAAGACTTCGTCAATGCAGTGAAATTGTTTGCCAAATAGCCATTCGCCCCGCCTTGGCTCGTTTTGAAAGAATGGTAAAAGAAAGGATGAGTTTGATTTCCACCAAAGAAACGCCTTCTCCCTCTCAAATGATCAATCCCCAACCTCTTATTTCTTCCTTAAACAGTTTTTTCAGATCCAACCAGCTTTCTTCTATTTTAGATCGTACCAATCCCTTATCTGAGCTTGACCTGCTTCGCCGGGTCACTGTGGTTGGTATTGGCGGTCTTACCCGCGAGAGAGCCGCTTTCTCTATCCGCGACGTTCACAGTTCTCAGTATGGTCGTATTTGTGCCGTTAGATCCCCCGAAGGACCAAACATCGGTTTAGTTACCTATTTGGCTCTTTATGCCAAAGTAAATGAGTATGGCTTTATCCAAGCTCCCTTTCGTCGGGTCGAAAAAGTCGGCAGTAAATACAAAGTTAGCCAAGACATTGTCTTTTTGGACGCCGAAGACGAATTCAACCAGTACACCACCCATTTGGGTATAGATATAGACAAAGACGATTATATTACCCAAAAATGGATTCCTTTCCGCTATCAGGGAGAATTTATCGAAGGTCCGGTTTCCTCAGCCAATTATATTGATTTAGTTCCCAACCAAATTGTTGGTACTTCTCCCGCCCTCATTCCTTTTGTCGATCACGATGATGCTACCAGAGCCCTGATGGGTTCTCACATGCAGACTCAAGCCGTTCCCTTAGTCAATCCCGAAGCCCCCATTGTCGGTACCGGCATCGAATCAGCCATCGCCACTGCCATGGGTCGCACTGTTTTGGCCAACAATAGTGGCAAAGTCACCTATGTAGATGGTGAGAAAGTCATAGTTTCTCTCGACAAAAAAACCAAAGAAGACAGTCCAAATTTAAGCAGCCACTCTCAAATTAGTTCTGACGGCAAAGAAGAAACCTATTACCTGGAAAAATTTATTCGCACCTCTCCCTATGGTACTTGCTACAACCAAACTACTGTTGTAAAAGTTGGAGACAAGGTTCAAAAAGGCAGTCTTTTAATCGACGGACCTTCCACTCAAAACGGAGAACTTTCTATCGGTCGAAATCTTTTGGTCGCTTATCAATCCATCGACGGACTAACTTACGAAGATTCTTTTTTGATTTCAGATCGTCTGGTCAAACAGGATCTTTTAACCAACATTCAAATTTATGAATACAAATGCGATGTCGTCGAGACCAAGTTAGGTAGTGAAGAGCTCACCAAAGACATTCCCAATGTTTCCGAAAATGAACTTTCAAAATTAACCGAGGATGGTATTGTCATGGTCGGTGCCATGGTTGAACCCAACGATATCTTAGTTGGAAAAATAGAGCCTCGGGGAGAAAAAGAGCTAACCGCCGAAGAAAGACTTTTAAGAGCCATTTTTGGAGAAAAAGCTCGAGAGGTCAAAGATACCTCCAAGCGTGTTCCCAATGGTGAAGGGGGAGTGGTTATCAGAGTTGAAGTTTTAGATAAAGACAACGATGACGAGTTAGACCCAGGTGTCAATAAAGTTATCAAGGTTTATGTTGCTCAAATTAGACGAATTCAAGAAGGTGACAAAATTGCCGGACGCCATGGAAACAAGGGAGTCATCTGCCGCATTATGCCCGAATACGATATGCCTCGCTTAGCCGACGGCACCCCCATAGACCTGATTATCTCTCCTTTGTCTGTCATTGCCCGTATGAATTTAGGTCAAATTTTAGAGACCACTCTCGGTTATGCCGGAGCTAAGCTGGGCAAAAAATATGCCGTTCCTGTTTTCAACAAATACCCCGAAAGTCTTATTTCCGAAGAGTTGGTCAAAGCCGGTTTGACTTCAGAAGGCAAGGCTCAACTTTATGATGGTCGCACCGGAGAAGCCTATGATCAAAAAGCCGTTGTCGGCATGGGCTATATCATCAAACTGGTTCACATGGTCGACGACAAATTCCACGCTCGGTCTACCGGGCCTTATTCTTTGGTTACCCAACAGCCTCTTGGTGGTAAAGCCAGAATGGGTGGTCAGCGCTTGGGAGAAATGGAAGTTTGGGCTCTTGAGGCCCACAAAGCCGCCTACACCCTTCAAGAAATGTTGACTATCAAGTCAGATGACGTTGAAGGCAGAACCCGTGCCTTTCAAGCCATTATCAAAGGCTTGCCCATTCCTTCTCCCGATATTCCCGAATCTTTTAAGGTTCTTACCAAAGAACTGGCCGGTTTAGCCTTAGATGTCAGCCCTGTTGGTGTTCAAAAAATTTCACCTCCAGCCGACGATGTCGTCGAAGAAAAATCAGAAAAAAAATTAGAAAAAATTTCAACAAAGGAGACAGAAAATGTTTGATTTTAAGGATCCCATCAATTTTTCCGGTTTGCAGATAAAACTGGCTTCACCCAAAGATATCCTTTCCTGGTCTCATGGAGAAGTTCTCAAGCCCGAAACCATCAACTATCGTTCATGGCGTCCGGAAAAAGACGGTCTTTTTTGTGAAAAAATCTTTGGACCCAGTCATGATTATGAATGTTATTGTGGAAAATACAAAAAAATAAGATTTAAAGGTGTTATTTGCGACAAATGCGGAGTCGAAGTCACCACCTCAAAGGTTAGAAGAGAGAGAATGGGTCACATTACCCTGGCCGCCCCTTCCGTTCATCTTTGGTTTTTAAGAAACATTCCTTCTCCTTTATCCTTGATTTTAGACATCCCTCAAAAAGATATGGAGGCCGTTGTTTACTTTACAAAATACATGGTTATTTCTTTGGAAGAGAGCAAAAGAAAAGAGTCTCAAAAAATTCTTTTACAAAATGCCTCCAAAAGACAAAAAGCGGTTGATTTTGATACTCAACAACAAGTTGCCAAATTAAAAGATCAAAATGCCCAAGAAAAACAAGACCTAGCCAAAAAAATCAAAAACAAGGACCAGTTGACTCTGGCTCAAAAAGAAGCCGATGTCAACCTCAAGCAAATGATCCAAAAACTGGAAAACAAGGCTACGACCGAAAAGAAAAGAATCGAGGGTTTGGTTAATTTCTTAGAAAATAAAATCAAAACTCTTCAAGTTTTGTCAACTCTATCCGACGAAGAATTTTTCTACCTCCAACAGTTTAAGTCTGACAAATTTTTCAAAGTCAAAATGGGAGCCGAAGCCCTTTTGGAAGTTCTTCAAAAAATTGATTTAGGTAAAACAGTCAAAAATCTCAAAAAAGAACTAAAACAAACCAATAGCAAGCTAAAAAAGAAAAAAATCATGTACAAGATCAGGATTTTAAGCAGTATGGACGAAAACAAAATCGATCCTGCTTGGACTATCCTCAACCACGTTCCTGTTGTCCCCCCCGATTTGCGCCCCATGGTTCAGCTTACCGGCGGTCGCTTTGCCACTTCAGATTTAAATGATTTATACAGACGTCTAATCAACCGCAACAATCGTCTCAAAAAATTGCTCAAACTGGGCGCCCCCGAAATCATTTTAAGAAATGAAAAAAGAATGCTTCAGGAATCCGTTGACAATCTAATCGACGCTCAAAAAAGTGCCAAAAACCATCGTCGTTCTTCTAAAAGAGTCCCTCGATCTTTATCCGATCTTCTTCGTGGTAAAAAGGGTAGATTCCGTCGTAACCTTTTGGGCAAAAGAGTTGACTATTCCGGCCGATCGGTTATCGTTGTTGGTCCTGAGTTAAAACTAGACCAAGTTGGTCTTCCCAAAGAAATTGCTCTGGAAATGTATCGCCCCTTTGTTTTAAAAGAACTTATTGATACTGGTTTTGCTCCCAACATAAAAAGTGCCAAAAACCTAATCGACCATCGCGTCAACGAAGTCTATGACATTTTGGAAAAAGTGACCAAAAAAACCTATGTTCTTTTAAATCGTGCTCCCACCTTACACAAACTATCCATCCAAGCCTTTAAGCCAATTCTGACCGATGGTCTGGCCATTCGTCTTCATCCCTGTGTTTGTAAAGGGTTTAACGCCGATTTTGATGGCGACCAAATGGGTGTTCATTTACCTCTTGGTCGGGAAGCTCAAAAAGAGGCTCGTCTTCGTATGCTTCCTTCTCAAAACTTGCTCAAACCCTCAGATGGCAACCCTATTTCCATCCCCGCACAGGAAATGGCAGTTGGTTGTTACTACATCACTTCCATTCAAGAACAAGATTTACCCAAAATAGATCAGGCGGGCTACCAAGATCTGACTATTTTTTCCGACGTTAAAGAGGTCGAGCTGGCTTATCAGGCCCAAAAAATATCTCTTCGCCAACTTATTATGGTTCGTTTGGAAAACAAATTGATTAAAACCAGCTACGGTCGCTGTTGGTTCAACTCTATTATTCCCTCCGAATTTGAATTTTTAAATCAGGCCATGTCCGGCAAAGAGCTTCGAAACTTGATTGTTGACTCCATCGAAATTGCCGGTAGAAAGAAAACCGTTAAACTAATCGATGGTCTTAAAGACATTGGTTTCCAGGGCTTCACCCTTTCCGGTTTGTCTCTTTCTTTGGCCGATTGTGGCTTTTTAGAAGGCAAAAAGGGGATTATCACCGCCGCCGAGAAAAAAGTAACCGAAATCGAGTCCAATTACAAAAACGGACTTATTAGTGAAGATGAAAAAAGAAGACTCAGTCAGGCCATTTGGATGGAAACAACCGAAGAAATTGCCGAAAAAACATGGGAAACCTTAAGTGTAGATTCTCCCATCAAAATTGTTGCCGCCGCCGGCATCAAAAGAGCTTCCAAGGATCAAATCAAACAGCTATCCGGTATGAGAGGTTTAATGGTTGATCCTACCGGAAAAATAGTTCCCCTGCCCACTAAATCCAACTTTAGAGAAGGTCTTTCTGTTTTTGAGTATGTTACCGGTGCCAGAGGTACTAGAAAGGGTTTGGCCGACACCGCCCTCAAAACCGCCGACGCTGGTTACCTTACCCGTCGTTTGGTTGACGCCGCTCATGTTTCTATCATTCGCTTAACCGACTGCGGTACTAGTAAATTTTTCACCGTCGACAAAAGCAATTCAGATAGACAAAGATATTTCACCCGTCGTATTTTAGGCAGGATTTTGGCCAACGACGTTCTTAACCCCAAAAATAAAAAGGTTTTATACAAAAAGGGCATTATTATCGACGAAAAAATTGCCGAAGCCATAGAATTGGCCGGAATTGATTCTGTCGATGTTCGAGCACCATTGGCTTGTCAGGCCGAAAATGGTCTTTGCCAAAAATGTTACGGTTGGGACTTATCTCAGCGCAAATTGGTTGAAATTGGTACTCCGGTTGGTGTTGTTGCCGCTCAGTCCGTTGGCGAACCCGGTACTCAGTTAACTCTAAGAACCAAACATACCGGCGGAGTTGTCGGTGTCGACGTTACTCAAGGTTTACCGCGTATTCAGGAATTATTTGAAATTAGGACCCCCAAAGTTCCATCCCCTTTAGCAGAAATTAGTGGCAAAATCAGACTGACGGAAACCGTTGATGGTTATGAAGTAAAACTTACCGGCAAAGATGAAAAAAATCAAACCAAAACCATTACTTATCTTTTGCCCAGCAACATTAATCTGTTAGTTTCCGACGGTGATCTTGTTGGTCAAGGTTCTCAACTTTCCTCCGGTTCACTTGATGTCCGCGAAATAATGGCCGTCAGCGGTTTGGAAACAGCTCAAAAATATTTAATCGACAGCATTCAATTTGTTTACGAATCTCAGGGTATCGCCATCCACGACAAACACATTGAAGTTATAGTTCGGGAAATGAGTAATAAAATCAAAGTAAACAATCCCGGAGACAGTAAATTTCTTTATGGTCAGACTATTACCAAACCGGTTTTTGAAGCGGAAAACGCCAAAGTCAAAAAAACCAAAGGAGCTCCCGCTACCGGTAAGAAAGTTTTATTGGGCCTGATTCAATCGGCTCTCAGTACCGGCTCTTGGTTGTCTGCCGCTTCTTTCCAACAAACTACTAGCGTTTTGACCGAATCTTCCTTGATTGCCGAAATTGACAACTTGATTGGCCTAAAGGAAAATGTTATTATCGGACGCCTTATCCCGGTCAGTAAAGATCAGTAAAAATGCCAACATTTAATCAATTAATCAAAAAAGGTCGTCATCGAAACTCGACCAAAATTAAAGCTACCGCTCTTCGTGGTAACTTTAACAGTATTAAAAATCGCAATGTTACCAACTGCAATCCTTTCAAGCGTGGTGTGGTTACGGTGGTCAAAACCATGACTCCCAAAAAACCTCACTCTGCTTTGAGAAAAGTTGCCAAAATCAAGCTTAGCAATCGTAACTTGGTTACTGCCTATATTCCCGGTGAAGGTCACAACTTAGCCGAACACAGCATTGTTTCCGTCAGAGGTGGTCGTGTTCGGGATTTACCCGGTGTCCGCTATCACATCGTCAGGGGTAAATATGATTCCGGTGCGGTAGTTGGTCGTCAACAATCAAGAAGCAAGTACGGTGCTAAAAAGGGTTCTACCCCAACCGCTTCTACCGAAGTTAAAACTGAAGCTCCGGCCCCTACTAATTAAAAATTTGATCATAAAAATCTGTGTCTAGAAAAGGTCCCAGCAAAATAAAAAAAATATTACCCGATAGCACTTATCAAAGTGTTCTTGTTGGTAAGATTATCAACTATGTTATGTTAGACGGCAAAAAAAATGTTGCCAGACAACAAACACATCAAGCCTTGGATTTGGTTCACCAGCAAAACCCCAAAAAAGAAATTCTCGAACTTCTTGATTTGGCCTTAGATAACATTAAACCTCGAGTGGAAGTTCGTCCTCGTCGTATTGGGGGAGCTGTTTACCAAGTGCCATCTCTTTTGCGGACTCATCGTCAAAACTCCTTGGCCATTCGTTGGTTAGTTCAATCTGCCCGTCGTCGTCCCAACAAACAATTTCATACTTTTGCTCAAAAATTAGCCGCCGAAATCCTAGACGCTCTTCAAAATCAAGGCGAAGCGGTGGCCAAAAGAGTCGAAGTGGAAAGGATGGCTGAAGCCAACAAGGCCTTTTCCCACCTTAAGTGGTAGGGGGTGCGCACTTGCTTTACCGTCTCTTTTCCCTCATACTTAGAAAAATGTCTCTCTTCTCCAAAAATCAGTTTGTTCTCTGGCCCAAAAACAAAACAGTAGAGATTTATTCCAACAAAAAGGATCAAAATACTGCTTCTTTCGACCTAAATTTACTCAAAGAGCAAACAGATCAGGACCTGCAATCTCTCTCTTTTTACCTTAAAAAAAATAACATAAAAAACACCTCTGTTTTACTTTCCGACGATCTTGTTGTGGTCAGGTCTTTTGTTTATGACAGCAAAATAAGTTCAATTGAAAAAAAAGAGCTTTTAAGTTTGTCTCAAGCTTTTATTAATTTCCCCATTGAAGCAGAAAGTCTTGAATACAAACTGGTCAACAGTGGCCCCAAAACCATTATTAGAACTACAGTTTACGATCTTGCCAAAATTAAAATTCTAAAGTCAAATCTGGCTCGTCTCAACCTAAAAACCAGTTCTTTCTTGCCGGTTTCTCTTGCTCTTTGTTCCCTTATCAATAGTTTCTACCAACAGGAATATTTTCTTGTTTTTCCTCAGGGGGCAAAACACTATCTTCTTGTTTTGGCCAAAGGCAAAGATGTTTATCTCAGTACCAGTCTTAAGGGGGATTCTCTGGATATTCAAAAAACAGTCAATTATTCCAATCTTTATTTTTCTACTGTTACCAAAAAAATTTTTCTCCCTCGGGACAACGCCCCCGAAATTATTTCTACCACCAAAATGGAGAAAACCCCTTTTGACCAAAGTCAAATTGCCCAAAATTTTCATCAGGCTCCCAATTTACCCTTACCGGTATTAGCCACTATGGTTTCCCCCAACGATCAAAATCCTGATATAATGAATATTATGGAAACAGAAAACAACAGTCAAAATAACAACCCTTCCAGTTTTATTCCTCCTACCTCTTCTCCTAAAAAGAAAAATATCCTTCCCCTAATCGCCGTTTTTGTTCTTACCTCCGCTCTCGCCTCTATCCTTATCTGGTATGTTCTCAACAAATCCGATTCTTCTTCCGGAGAACCCGAATCTGCCCTAGCCCCTACTTCCGTTCCTGAACCAACTTCCGCCCCTATACCCACTCTTGCTCCCGTTGATAAAGATCTCAAAATTAGTGTTCTCAATGCCACCGACATCAATGGTCAGGCCGGTGCCTTTAAGGCAAAATTGACTGAATTGGGTTTTACCGATGTAGCGGTTGGCAATAGCAAAGAAACCCATAAATCCAATCTTGTTCAAACCAAAAAAGAAACCCTGGCCACTTTTTCCGCCTATTTCCAAGACAAGCTATCAGATTATTTCCCCGCCGATTATCAGGCCTCTTTGGAAGATGATTCCACCTATGATCTTGTTTTTATCGTTGGCACCGATCTTCGACAAACTTCTCCCAGTCCTTCTCCTTCGCCCGCTCTAGAAGAAAGCAATTAATCAATGAGAAAAATTCTAATCAGTGGTGGTCTTGGTTTTATTGGCAGCAATTTTATTCACTATTGGCTCAAAAAACATCCCCGTGACTATATTATCAACCTAGACAGTCTTACTTACGCCGCCAACCCTGACAACCTAAAAGACATCGCTTCTTTGGCCCGTTATCGTTTTGTCAAAGGCGATATTTGTGACGCCAAACTTGTCGATCGTCTTGTTTCCCAAGTAAACACTATCGTTCATTTTGCCGCCGAGTCTCATGTTGATCGCTCCATCAACGATCCTCTTCTTTTTGTAAAAAGCAATGTTTTGGGCACCTACAATTTGCTTTATTTTTCCCAAAAACACCACCTCTCCCACTTTCATCATGTTTCCACC
>Ga0066639_10002943_pt1 | contig 14823 bp, 11 predicted proteins | sample CryGeyCG2114_010_2_FD_59504 | JGI IMG/M metagenome (GOLD analysis project Ga0066639, IMG submission 59504) | Groundwater microbial communities from aquifer - Crystal Geyser CG10_big_fil_rev_8/21/14_0.10 | ecosystem: Environmental > Aquatic > Deep subsurface > Groundwater | place: USA: Utah...
GTAAAATATTCTATTTAGGAATCCCATTACCCTGCGCCTTGGCGCAGGGGCATATATTTCTGTATTGACCAGTACTTGTCTACCTTACAATATGATGCTAGAATGAAATTGCGGTAACTTTTGAGCGTTAAAGTTGTTTTCTCGCTAGTTTATACCATTTCCACTCTTACATAAAAATTTTGTGCCTGATTAAGGAATTCTTCCAACCAGGCTTGAAACATCGATTAATAGCTATTAAGCGAAAACTTCATGAAAATCGCCTTTTTTGAGATTAAGAAATGGGAAGAAAATTATCTGAAGAAAAGATTAAAAAGCCACTCTTTGTCTTTTTACTCCGGACCGTTGGATTCCCAGTCCGTTAACCAAGCTAAAGGTTTTGACATTATTTCCATATTTATTTATTCCAAAATTGATCAATTGTTCATTAAAAAACTGACTAAACTAAAATTAATCGTAACCCGGTCAACCGGCTTTGATCATATTGATTTAAAAGGTTGCAGGAAAAAAAACGTCAAAGTAGGCAACGTTCCTTTTTACGGCGAAAATACCGTAGCCGAGCACACTTTCGCCTTGATTCTGTCTTTGTCGCGCAACATTCATAAAGCCTACTTAAGAACTTTACGGGAAGATTATTCTATAGAAGGGCTTAAAGGTTTTGACCTTCAGGGTAAAACTTTGGGCGTGGTGGGCGCCGGCCATATCGGTCTGCATGTGATCAGGATTGCCAAAGGTTTTGGCATGGAAGTTTTAGCTTACGATGCCTGGCCCAATAAATTATTGGCCGAAGCTTTAGGATTCCAATATGCCCCGCTGGCGGACTTATTGAAAAAATCAGACATTATCACTTTAAACGTTCCTTATAATAAGTTCACCCACCATTTAATCAATAAAAACACGATTAGATTGATTAAAAAGGGGGCGATTTTAATTAATACTGCCAGAGGCGGCATTGTGGATACGGCCGCGCTGATTGAAGCGCTGGATAAAAAAATACTTTCCGGCGTCGGCCTGGATGTTCTGGAAGGCGAAGAACTGATCAAAGAGGAAAAGCAGCTGTTATACGACCAGAGTAAACTAAAAGTTTTAGGAAATTTAGTCAAGGATCATATTTTATTAAGCAAAGACAATGTTGTCTTTACGCCCCACATTGCTTTTTACAGCCAAGAGGCACTGGAAAGAATTCTAGAAACAACGGTGCAAAATATCGGTGCCTTTGTTGCCGGTAAACCGCAAAATATAGTCAATTAATCCAGCCCTGCCCAGCCGCTCGCGAGCGGCCGGCTCGAGGCATCGAAGTAATCCATTCTTCTTGACACAGCAATTTTATCTGGTTATATTGTAAAGAGACTACCAATTAAAACTAATTATTAATCTATACTCCATATGAAATACGAATTACCCAAATTAAAATATGCTTATGATGCTTTGGAGCCGTACCTTGATGCCCAGACCATGACCATTCATCATACCAAGCATCATCAGGCCTATACCGACAAGATGAATGCGGTGTTAGAGAAATATCCCGATTTAACGGAGGCGCCGGAAGTTTTGATGGCCAAGCTGGCAAGTCTGGACATGGCCGAAGCCGACCGGAAAATTTTTAGGAATCACGGCGGCGGCTATATTAATCACAACTTTTTTTGGCAGGTTTTGGATCCAGCTAATCAGCCGTCAGCCGCACTGGTCAAGGAGATTAATGAAGCCTTTGGATCTTTGGCCAAGTTTAAAGAAGATTTTACCCAAGCGGCCAACGGTCATTTTGGCAGCGGCTGGGTTTGGCTGGCTAAAACTCCGGTAGGCGGACTTAAAATCTATTCTACCCCCAATCAGGACTCCCCCTTACTGCAAGGCGACCAGCCGATAATTTGCCTGGATCTGTGGGAGCATGCTTATTATTTAAAGTATCAAAACAGGCGGCCTGAATTTATTGATAATTGGTGGCAGGTTCTTAAGATGATTTAACCCCGCACCACTTATTTCTCAAGAGCAACGGTTCTTTTAATTTTTTTTAAGCAATGCCGCTAAGTTTCGTTTACCTTTCTCTAAAAAGTAAAAGTGGTGCGGGGTTAATCTTTGGCCACAACCAGCCCAATGACCTTTTGGGCGCCGTTTTGTTTTAAAGTTTTGGCTACCTCTTCCAGAGTGGAGCCGGTGGTCACCACATCATCAATCAGGATGATGTTTTTGTTTTTAACTAGTTCCGGTTTAATGATTTTAAAGGAATTTTTGACATTGATTTGCCTTTGCTGTTTGTTCAGCCCGACTTGATGCGGCGTGGGCCGAAATCGCTCTATAATTTCCGCGTGGCAGGTCAAACCAAAGTGCCGGGCAAAACATTCGGACAGCAGCGCCGATTGATTAAAGCCCCGTTCCAGCAGCCGTTTTTTGTTTAAGGGCACCGGCACAACAATAACTTTTATTAAATCAATGTTTATCTGCCGATAGCAGTTAATCAATAAATAAGACAAGGGCTTGGCCAGTTCGGTGATATAACGAAATTTAAAATAATGAATGGCCTTTTGAACCAGTGTTTGCTGATAATCGGCAGCGGTGATGATGTTGTCAAGGTATTGCAAAGGATGTTCAAATGGTACGATAGTTTTATGAATAGGGATTGATGCCAGACAGTTATCACAGAGAAAAACGCCTTCCGTATTGCAGCCGATGCATTCAATAGGGAACATGAGAGCTAAGATGGCGTTAAGAGCGTTGAGGATTTTTCGTTTGATGCTCATAAAATTAATCCAGACCCCATCATCTGTTATTGGATTTTTATAGATTTAGAACTTACGCGCTTCTTTGTTATTTTGAGCAAAGACCAGCTGTGCTGGTCGGAGCCGAGAGATCCTTTAATAATTCCCAAATTAGAGGGATTTCTCCGCTCCCCGCCTGCGCTCCTCGTTAAGCTCGGAGTTTCGGCGGGTCGGTCGAAATGACTATAGGACGAGTTAGGCGGATGAGTCCTAAGATTAAACAAAACAAGGTCGTTGTATTTGACCCTGTTTATATGGATTTTCTATAATCAGTGAACCTAATGCTCCATCACGATTTTATCCTTATTAACTTTCAGCTTAACCGTATCGCCAGCATTCAATTCATCGGTCAACAGACCGGTGGCCAGCATATTTTCAATTTCATCCTGAACGGCTTTTCTGATGCCGCGGGCGCCTTGTTCGGCCGTAAAGCCCTTGGCCACAATTTGTTTATAAACCGGCGGGCTGATTTTAAGATAAAAGCCCTGCTTATTGATGCGTTCAGTCAGTTCGGCCATCTGCAGTTTGGCGATTTTTAGAGCCGCTTCTTGCGACAGAGGCTTAAAAGTGATGATTTTATCTATCCGGTTTAAAAATTCCGGCCGGAAGGTGTCGTTTAGGCCTTCCCGGATTTTTTCTTCCAATCTTTCGTACTCATCTTGTAGTTTCTGCTTCTCGGTTTTTTCGGTTACGCTAAAGCCCAACGAGGCCTGTTGGTTAAACTCCGTCAGCCCGATGTTAGACGTCATGATGATGATGGTATTTTTGAAATTGATTTTTTTGCCTACCGCATCGGTAATATGACCGTCTTCCAGGATAGGCAGGAACAGATTGAAGATTTCGGGATGAGCTTTTTCTATTTCGTCAAATAATACCACGCTGTACGGCCTTCTTTTAACCGCATCGGTCAGCTTACCGGATTCTTTGTAGCCAACATAGCCGGCCGGCGCGCCGATTAATTTGGAGATATTGAAGGGTTCGGCGAATTCCGACATATCAATCCTAATCAAGGCGTCTTCGCTTTCAAAAATTTCTTTGGCCAAAACCTTGGCCGTTTCGGTCTTGCCAACGCCCGAAGGTCCTAAAAAGATAAACGAGGCAATGGGACGTTTGGGGTTAGACAGGCCCACCCGGGAACGCCTGATGCTTTCGGCCAGATTCTTGACGGCTTCGTCTTGGCCAATGATGTATTTAGATAAAGTTTTTTCCAGCTGTAAAAGTCTGTCTCTTTCTTCTTGAACCAGCTCGGCTAAAGGTATTTTAGTGATGCGGGAAATAATGGCGGCAATGTCGTGGCGGGTGATGGTGCCCAGGATTCTTTGCGATTCTTTCTCTTCCTGTTTTTTTATGTCGCTTAGTTTAGTCAATAAATCGTTTTCTTGACTTTTGAGTTTCAGCGCTTCTTCAAATTTTTCGTCCAGAATCAGCCTGTCTTTTTTGATAATGATGTTTTTCAGCTCTTCTTCCATTTTTTTGATGGTCTTGCCCAGGCCGTTTTTGGTGGTTTCCACTTTGATTTTAGCCGCCGCTTCATCAAGCAAATCAATGGCTTTATCGGGCAAAAATTTATCGGGCAAAAATCTGGCCGACAGCTCAATCGCCGCCTGGACGGCCTCGTCAGAAATTTTGACTTTATGGTATTTTTCGTAGTTTTTTTTGATGCCCTGGAGAATTTCTTTGGTTTCAGCTGCCGTGGATTCTTGGATAATAACGGGCTGAAATCTTCTTTCAAAGGCGGCATCGCTTTCAATATGTTTTTTGTACTCTTCCATGGTGGTAGCGCCAATCAGTCTTAAATTGCCCCGGGCCAGTTCCGGTTTAAGCAGGTTGGCCGCATCTAAAGAGCCGCTGGCGGAGCCGGCGCCGATCAGGGTATGGATTTCATCAACAAAAATTATGATATTGGGTTGTTTTTTGACTTCCTCAATAATCTGCTTGAGGCGGTTTTCAAACTCGCCGCGGTACATGGTGCCGGCCAAAGTGGCGCCCAAATCAATATTCAGAATTCTTTTATTAATTAATACGTCCGGAACTTTGCCCTGCAAGATTCGTTTGGCCAGACCCTCAACGATGGCCGTCTTGCCGGTGCCCGGGTCGCCTAACAGGATCGGATTATTTTTTGTCCGGCGGGAAAGAATTTGAATAACTCGGTCTATTTCTTGGTCGCGGCCGATGACCGGATCAATGTTCTGCTGAACTTTTTCGTCCGTCAAATCCACCGCAAAGTAGTTTAACGCCGATTCTTTTTTGGCCAGCAGATTATCCACCAGCACCCGTTCCATTTCTTCGCCGCCCGGCACCGAAAAATCGGAAGTCAAATCCGGAAATTTGGAAGTGCTTTTTAATATCGTTTTAATATGCGCCACCAGGCTTTCTTTGCTGACCTGCTGTTCCGTTAGGAACTCATTTAACAGCGGATCATCGCTCTCCGCCAGACTAAGCAGTAAATGTTCAGTGCCCACGTATTTGTGCTTGTTTTCAAAAGCAGTTTTAACCGCCCGTTCCACAATCTTTTGCGAGGTTAAAGACAGGCCGGGCAGGGGCTTGGTGGAAGTCTGGAATTTTGACTGGTGATTATTCAATATTTCCAGGGCGCGTCGAACTTTGTCGGGGGTCAATTTGTTTTTTTGCATGACTTCGGTGCCGATACTGCCTTTTTCGTTGGCCAGACAATACAAAAGATGCAGCGGTTCAATTTGCTGATGGTGAAGCGAGGCCGCCACGTTCTGGGCCAGCGTAATAATCCTCTTGAAATGATTAGTGAACTTATTGTAAATATTGTTTGATGCCATAGCTAAAGAATTATAAAATACAGTTTGATTTTAGTCAAGGTTGCTGGTTAATTTGTCGGTTCATTTTTTGTCTGGCGGATTCAGCCCGGCACCACTGACGGCGTGGTCTCAAACCATAACTGGTCACTGTAGCGGCCTTAAATGCATATTAACTTGAAAATTAACAGGTAACATAATAGAATATCTGTATTATGAATTTAGGAGCCGTCAAAGAGATTTTAAAAGGACTTGCCTCGCGCCGGGCTTTATTGATAGTTTTGAGCTATATTGTTTTAATGATCGTTCTTGGCCTGATGGTTAATCAATTCGTCAACCGTGAGTGGCTAAAACAGCTGGTGGCCAGCGGCGGCATTATGGGAGTCTTCATTTTTGGTTTAATTGAATTTTTTTATGTAGTTTTATTGCCGGGCTTCAATACTCCTCTGCATATTTCTGCCGGCTACATCTTTGGAGGAACGCCCGGCATGGTTATAAACTTTGTGGCCACTTCTTTAGGGTTGCTGTCTATTGTTTTCTTAGTAAAACAGTTTGGCCGGCCGCTGTTAGAAAAATTAGTTTCTCAAAAGTTTCTTGATCGCTTTGACCAAATTACTAAAAACGCTGGCCCGATAACTCTTTTTATTATTTATGTTATTCCTTTTGCACCTGATGATGAAATGACTTACTTGTTGGCGGCTGGCTCGACCCACTTTAAAAGATTTATTTTGCCTGTTTTGCTAGGCAATATCAGTAAATCAGCTATGAGTTATATTGGCGACCAAGCAGCCGCCGGTTTAGCACTCGCCGTGGCATCTCGGTTCATCGTACTGCTGATTGGTTTAATCATTATTGGCTTGCAAGAATTTTGGTTTTTCAAAAGCGCTAAGCAAAAGATCTCACCTTCTTTAAATGGAACATAAAAAAATAAAACTGGCGTTAATTGTCGGCGCGCTCGGAGTTGTTTACGGCGATATTGGCACTTCGCCATTATATGCTTTAAAACAGGCCTTTTTTGGCGTTTTGGAATTAGAGAGAAGCGCTGATAATGTGCTGGGCATTCTTTCTTTGATTTTCTGGACATTAATGATCATCGTTACTGTCAAATATATCGGTATGATTATGAAGGCGGAAAACCATGGCGAAGGCGGCATTTTTGCCTTACTGGCTTTAATCAGGGAAGGCCAGTACACCAAGAAGTTGGCGTCGGCCGGCATCGGCGCCGCCATTTTATTTGGCGCGGCCATGCTTTTTGGCGACGGCCTGATTACGCCGGCCATTTCCGTGCTTTCGGCCGTAGAAGGTTTAAAAATGGTGACTTTGGGCCTGGAGAAATTTGTCGTTCCTCTGACCATAATAATTTTAGTCGCCTTGTTTTTATTGCAGAAAAAAGGCAGCGGCCGGGTCGACAGCTGGTTTGGCCCAATCATGATTATCTGGTTTCTGGCCTTAATTTTTCTGGGATTACCGCAGATCATTAATCATCCCATCGTTCTTCAAGCGCTCAATCCTCTTTTTGCCCTTAAATTTATCGGCCATTTTGGCTAGCAGGCCATTTTGATTTTAGGCGCGGTGGTTCTATGTATCACCGGCGCCGAAGCTTTATACGCCGACATGGGACATTTTGGCAGAAAATCAATAATCAGCGCCTGGTTGGTTTTGGTTTATCCGGCCCTGACCATTAATTATTTCGGACAGGGAGCAAAGATATTGTCGGGCGAACCGATTGCCCATGGCAATTTATTTTATTCATTAGCGCCGCAGTGGGCGCTTCTGCCTTTGGTGGTTTTAGCCACCTTAGCCACCATTATTGCCAGCCAAGCGCTCATCAGCGGCGCTTTTTCTTTAACTAAACAGGCCATCTCCTTGGGATTGTTTCCGCGTCTGCGAATCGTTCATACCAATCCACAGATAGAAGGACAAATTTATCTGCCGTTCATCAATCGCGCCTTGCTGATTGGCTGTGTTTTGCTGGTTTTGGGTTTTCAGAATTCCAGCCGTCTGGCGGCGGCATACGGCATCGCCGTTACCGGCACCATGTTCATTACCACTCTGGCTTTTTTTATTCTGGCTTATTATCAGTGGCGCTGGCCTTTGGCCCTTATCGGTACGGCTTGTTTGCTTTTTGGTCTGGTTGATTTAACTTTTTTTGGCGCCAATCTGTTCAAATTTTCCCAAGGCGGCTGGGTGCCTATCTTGATCGCCCTCATACTCTTTATAATTATGCATACCTGGCAATGGGGCCGGCAGAAAATAATTAAAGCCCATGCCCAGTTTTCCGTTTTGACCGTTGAGGATCTGCTTTCTTTAAAACAAAAAAACCACCAGCAGCAACTTAACCGTTCGGTGGTGGTGATGGCCTCCAGGCCGGTGGTCAATCCCACGGACAAGCTGCCCATTGCCATCAGTTCGTTCTGCCAAAAATGGGGCTTATCGGTGCCCAAACACCTGATATTTTTAAGCGTCGTTTACTTAAATCAGCCGCGCGTTGCTCCGGAAAATCGCTACTGGGTGACTGTTTTTCAAAAAGATGAAGCTTTGGGCTCCATATTCTCCGTCCAGGTTAACTACGGCTATATGCAAATGCCGAAGATACGCGATGTTCTGGAAGAGTTAAAATCCAAAGGCATGATTAAAATTCCGGCCGACCCCCAAAAATGGCTTATCTTGACCTCAATGGAGCGCTTTATTACCCCTGAAAAAAGGTTGATTGACCGCTTGAGACTGTCTCTTTTCCGCTCCATTTTGAACACTTCTAAACCCATCACCAGTTATTTTGGTTTAGGCAACGATCCTCAAGTGGTTATAGAGAATATCAATATTTAAAAAAATTCCGGGCCGTGATCGCGCAATCATAGTGCGGAATTTTTTAAGCCATCTGCCTGAGCTTGGCAATCCTTTCTTCAATGGGCGGGTGGGTGGCAAAGAGCCCGGCAATTTTTTTCCCAGCCCCGCTAAAAGGGCTGGCAATGTATAAATGGGCCGTAGCGTGGTTGGCCCTTCTCATCGGCTGGTTATGGAGACGGATCTTTTCTAAAGCGTTAGCCAGCCCTTGCGGATACCGGGTGAGCAGAGCGCCGGAGGCGTCGGCCAGGTACTCCCGTTTGCGCGAGACAGACAGCTGAATCAAGGTGGCAAAAATAGGGGAGAGGATGGACAGCACTACGCCTGCAATCATCAGAATGGCGCCCAGCTGACCGCCTCCCCGGTCATTTTTCCGGCCGCCAAAAATAAACTGGCCTCTCAAAAAAAAGTCAGCCAGCAGAGTGATGATGCCGACGCAGATAATCACGATGGTCATCAGCCGGATGTCGTAGTTTTTTATGTGAGAAAGTTCGTGGGCAATCACGCCCTCCAGTTCTTCATTTTCCAGTTTTTCTACGGCGCCGCTGGTAATGGCTATGGAAGCGTTTTTGGGACTGCGGCCGGTGGCAAACGCGTTAATGTTCGGGTCATTGATGATATGAATTTTTGGCATTGGCAGACCGTCAGCCAGACAGAGATTTTCCACCAGCCGGTAGACATACGGATTGTCGGTTGGGGCGATTTTTTTGGCGCCGGCCATGGCCAGGGCCACTTTATCGCCTTTGAAGTAACTGAACAGGTTGATTAAAATAGCCAGGCCGGCTGCCATAATGACGCCGCCATAGCCCACCGCATAAATTTTACCAAAAACCCAGCCCAGCACAACCACCACCGCCATAAAAATCATCATCAGCAGCCAAGTTTTTCTTTTATTTGAGTCAATTTGGTTGTACATAAAAACTTAAAGTCCGTTTTAGTCCTTCGGGCTCTTTAAGCGAATCATTTAGAATTTAACCGCCACGGCCTCTTTTTCCTTTTCGTTTTCAATCTCAAAGAATTCACGGCTGGAGAATTTCAGCATTCCAGCCACCAGATTATTGGGAAAAATCTGGATTTTGGTGTTAAAGTCGCGGACGTTGCCGTTGTAAAACCGGCGGGCGGCCTGAATTTTGTTTTCGGTGTCGGACAGTTCATCCTGCAGTTTGGCAAAATTTTCCGACGCTCTAAGATTGGGGTAATTTTCCGCCACGGCAAAGAGCGATTTTAAAGCGCCGCTTAAGATATTTTCCGCTTTGCCTTTTTCTTCCGGCCCGCTGGCCTGCATGGCCTGGGAACGCGCCTTAGTCACTTCTTCAAACAACTTTTTTTCGTGGCTGGCATAGCCCTTGACCGCTTCCACTAAGTTTGGAATCAAGTCGTAACGCCTTTTTAGCTGGACATCAATGTCGCTCCAGGCCTCATCCGTCCTGTTTCTTAGCTTGATCAGGCCATTATAGACGGCGATGATCCAAAGAATAACTAGGCCGGCCGCAATCACGATTATCCATAATAAGTTGGACATAAATCCTCTTGGTTAATTGATTAGTTAGGTTGACATTATCTTGTTTTTTTACCGAATTTATTATACAATTTACCTGTGGATGAGTCAAAAGAATCCCTGTATATAAGCAATACTTGAGATCTGGTCATCAAATTGCGACTAATCTTTATATTATGAAAAAAATTATCTTTTTAAAAGCCCTGCTAGTTACGATTTTTATATTTTTTGGTCATTCTTTGGTTTACGCCGATAGCTGGGTGGCGCCCCCTGAAAATCCGCCCAGCTTCAACACCGCCGCGCCTTTGGATGTTAGCGATAATCCTCAAGCCAAAGCAGGTAGATTAGTTGTCGGCTATGACAATGCTACACAACTAACAGAGACTTTGGAAGTAGTTGATATAAGTGATGGCACCGCTAGAATAAGAATTGCCGACAATGCTCAAAATCCAGAAATACAGTTACAATATAATAACCCCATCACCAACCCGAATGATCACTGGGCAATTTACGTTGATCAATCTGACAAAAAATTAATATTTTGGCGATTGGATGATTTGGTAACCTTTGATCAAATAGGAACAAATCCAGTGGAAGTGAGGGTTGGCATACAAACCGATTCTCCTGTAGCGACCTTACACTTAAATGGTGGTGTCGGTACTTTAAGTAAGGGTATTGTTTTTAATAACGGCGGTACCGGCATTTTTGAAAGTGCCGATGATAATTTATCGTTTAACACCGCGAACACGCGCCGACTTGAGATCGGCGATGCTGGACAAGTTAAAGTGGGTTATACTTTAACAAGCGATCCGTTAAACGGCTATGAAGCTGGCGATTTCAATGCCAAGCGGCTTTGCATCAACGGCGATTGCCAAAGTATCTGGCCGGGCGGCGGCATGAGTTATCCTACAGAAATGATGGAAACTAATATCATGAACACCGCTGATTTTAAAGCTTTTTCAGCGCGTAACGGTTGGGAAGGCCTTAAAGGGTTTGCCAGTCTTTACGGTTGCCCTGCGATCCAGGGCTGGCACGTTTGTAATTCTTGGGAGATGATGGCTTATATGGATATGGATAATTTGGATACCAGCGGCTGTACTACGCGAATTGAGAGCCTTCCGCCGGAGGTAGATGCGGCTGGTGTTTGTATAGGCTGGGTTATGGGTCAGGTGTCGGAATTTCAACAGATCGGCGGAATGGTTTACGGCGACTGCAACGGTTATAAAACCAATTCCGATACCATGAATCACGCCTCCATCTGGTATATCAATGAATGGGGCACGGCCAGCTGTTCCGATGTAATGCCCGTATTGTGTTGTAGGTAACTTGTTTTAAATCCTAATATCTAAGCACTAAACCCTAAACAAATTCAAATTTCAAAATACTAATTTTTTAAACCTTTCTGGATTTCTTCATTTGAATTTAGATATTATTTCGGATTTAGAGATTAGAATTTAGGTTTATCTAATATTAACTACAAAATAGTGTTTTCATTAATTATAAAATATATGTTTAAATTCTTTCAATCAAAACAGTATCTATTTTTTAGCGCCGGTATTTTTTTAGCGGTGATGGTCTTTTTGTCAGCGGCCGCCGCGGTAAATGCTCAAGGCGGCGGCGGCAATTCCTGCACCGGTTACGAGAACCAGTGCGTTGGCATTAATCAATATTGCAACGACCAGGGCGTTATTGAGCCCGGTCATGGCTGTTGCACACCAGAGAACGCTTGCGCTTCGTGCAATATGAGTTGCGATGCAGATGGCAACAATACCCATAATGACGCCAATTGCAACTATCTTTGTTCTTCCAACGCTGATTTTATAGAAAACCAGATAGACACGGCTCAAGATGCGTATTTCTGGATTGGTCACGACGGCAAACTGGGTCTGGATAACGATCAATATATTTATTTTGATCCGCAGGCGACCGGAGCATCAGAAAACAGCATTTTTGTTCTAAGCCAGCCGGCCACTGGCACCAGCTTCATTAAATTACAGCTGAATGAAGGCGGGACCACTACAGACAAGTTTGTCGTTACTAAAGGCGGCGATGAACTTCATCACGGCATGACTTATATTGAAGGCATGGATGCCTTGGGGGGCATTAGCAGACTTTCAATCAATTACGCGCCGTGGATGATTGGCGATGAAAGTTTAAAAGTGGCCAATGCCATAATAGGCGATGATGATGATGAGAATGCTTTAATTTATGGCACATTGGCAGACGAAGTTGATACGGGCGGTAACTTTTTGGTCTTTCAAACTTATTCTTGTGCCAACGGCAATATTGATCCGCCTCCACAAGGAATCCCCGATGTTTTCAGTTTTTGGCAAGGTATGTTGCAATTCTTGCAGCCAGGCACCGCCCTAGCCGATATGCAAGACCCCGCCGTTGGTTTACCGGAGCAAATTCTCCCATTTCAAGCCAATCCTTATCAGCCCAATCAACCGCCCCGATGCACTGAGGGAGACGGATTGTATAAGCAAGTATTTAAAGTCACTAAAAACGGCAGTCTGGCCGTTGGTGGTTCCTTGACGTTGCATGGGTCCATTTATAACGGACTTCCGATGTTCCCAGTGATTATAGATGATGAAGAAGGTTTTCAGGTCAACTATTCTTCTAAGTTTAGGGCCACTTCCATGTTCGGCCATAATGATTTGATACTTGATGCCGGGCAGAACCTTATTTACGGCAATATTGATAATGCCTCCAGTAATTATATCAATACCTCGTTGTTAAAATTGCAGAATGAAAATGTTGACCAGTTCGTGGTGGATACTGCCGGCAATTTAACAATCAACGGCACCATCAAGTTTACCGATTTTGAACAGCCCGCCTGCAATTCCAGCAATGAGGGCAGAATCGGCTATTTTAGGAGATGCCAGAATAAGGTCGATATGTCGGCAGTAGCCGTATGTATGAAGATAAAATACAACCCCATCAAATACGATTGGAGTTATATTGTATATCACACTTGGTCCGTTATTGATTGCGGCGCGCCCGATTAATAATAAGGCAAGTAAATCACTGACTCTTCTAGTTTTGTGCCGAGAGTTAGAAGATAATCAAGATCTATAAGTCCTTTAAGTCAGGTTAAGTAAGTTAAGTCCGTTAAGTCGGTTATGCGCCTTGGCGCATAATACTAACCACAGTTTCGCCATGCGGAAAAGTTTTTTATTGTTTTCTTTGTTTTTAATAGCTTTCCTAGGGAGTTTTTTTATTTATCATAAAACAGCTCTGGCCAGAAATGCGCCAGCAGTTCAATTTGTTGACGGCGATGACATTAATCTTAACGGCGGTACTGATGATCCTTACGACAGTTTGATTGTTTTTGAGATTGATACCCAAGAGCCCGGTTTAACCGGCTACGAAATAGAATATTCCAGCGATGGTTTTTCTTGGACTGCTCTGGACGTAACTAATATGCTGGCGCGTCACGAAATTGTCCGCATTGCCGGCAATCATTACCGCGTTTATTGGTCAACCTCGCTTATTCCTTATTCGCCGACGCTATGGTTTAAGGCGCTTTCCCATCATACTGACGGAGACAGCGACTGGTATCAGACCAATGAGCTTTCCATTTTGCACCGTAATACCAGCTACAGCAGTAATTTTTTCGTGGAGGATTTTACCACAACTGATTTTAAGTATACTCATCCTGATCTTAAATTAGATTGGAATAATAATTTCAGCGGGCTATTAGAGCTCCGATGGCTGGGCAATAAATATCAAAGGCCAGGTTATGCCCGTTCGTTGAATCTATTATCGCCGGATAACGTGGCCACCATTACCAGTGTTACTTTCCAGCCGGTACAGGTTGAAGACAATGATTTTTTTACCGGCACTATTGGCTATAAAATTTCCAATGATGGGACAACTTGGTATCCGGCCGGCAATGATTGGTATTATTTTCCTGCAGGCGTTGTGCCTCCTGCTTTGGAATACAATTTCCCCACTTACAACAATGAACTTTATTTTGGAGTTAGAATGGATTCCGACAATGATAATTACAGTCCCAGGGCATATCAATTGCGCTTTCAATACACCGAAGATTCTTCGCCCCAGGCCTGCTTTACCGTAAATCCGGTCAGCGATTTTATAGATCCAGATAGAAGTTTTGCATTTGATGCCAGCTGTTCCGGCGATTTGGAAGATGCTTTGAGTAACTTAAATTTTAAGTGGGACTGGCAAAGCGACGGCCAATGGGATTTAGACGGATCCAGTTATCAACCGGCTCATAATTTTCATTCCACTTCCACTTTTACCACCACTTTGCATATTGAAGACAGCGTTGGCGGCTGGGATGAATATAAATTTGCCATTAATCAAGAATCTGCGCCTGGAGAAATTTACGGCTGGTTGTGGGGCGCGCATAATACTGCCACGCAAGGTTATGGCTGGACCTCTTTGAATTGCAACAACATCTATTACGGCTCCCAGCATAATTATTGCGGCAGCAGCAATTATGGCTTAAGCACCGATGCCAACAGCAATATTTCGGGCTGGGCTTGGAATCCTTATCTGGGCTGGTTGTGCTTTGGCAGCAGTTGCCAAAGTTATGGCGCTACGCCCGAAGGCATACCGCCTTACGCCAACTTTTCCAATGTGGACGGCACAGTTAACGGCTGGGGCAAATTTATCAGCCAAGGCAATGTCGGCTGGCTTTCTTTAAGGTATGGTTTACCTAACTGCGCTAGCCAGGATTATCATTGCGTTGAACTGGATTTAAATAACAGAACCATCAATGGCTTTGCCTGGGCCGGCGGTAAAGATGCGAGCCAGGATTATATTGGTCCGGGCTGGCAGGGTTTTGGCGGTTATATAACATTGCCCTGGTTAGAAACTCTCTACGGTTCTGTTTACGGCCGGAGCGGTTTGGGTAATGACCAGACATTTTCTCCTCCGCCAGACCATTATTCCGCTTCTTATTGTATTTTGTCGGGCGGAGACATTACCAACT
>Ga0066639_10002946_pt1 | contig 14811 bp, 10 predicted proteins | sample CryGeyCG2114_010_2_FD_59504 | JGI IMG/M metagenome (GOLD analysis project Ga0066639, IMG submission 59504) | Groundwater microbial communities from aquifer - Crystal Geyser CG10_big_fil_rev_8/21/14_0.10 | ecosystem: Environmental > Aquatic > Deep subsurface > Groundwater | place: USA: Utah...
TTTTCAAATGAATCTCATTAAACTTAGTATTAAGAGTCTCCTGCCTTTTCTCTCTCAAGGCATCAGTTATAGGGCCAGGACTGGGAGTACTGGGAACAGGAGGATATTTGTTTTCAGTCATATCAAGAAAAGAAGTACTAGGAGAACCACTCTGCCCCGAACCGAAAGAACTCGTAGAATCACTAGTCTTTCCTCCATATCCATAAGTCTTTCCAGGATTTGGATAAGAACTCCCAACACTATCAGCCTTAGGCTTTAAATCCAAAAAATCATCTTCCGCTTTGTCAACAGGACGAGATCTATTGCCTACCCCGGACATCTTAGTAAAATCAATAACACTCTCTTTCTTCTTCCCAAAAATTCCCATATAAAACCTAAAAACCTGTTTTATTTAAATTTGCTTGTTCTCCACCAAATAAGAAATTTTAATAAACCCCTCCCACTAACTATCTAAAAGATGGTGGACATACATAATCTCATAGCGGCAATAAATCCTGACATTTATTGTGACAAATCAGTAAGGTCAGAAGTAAAGTCTTTGATAAAAGAAAAAGGATACCTAGAGGCTGCAGAAAAAGCAAAACCCCGAGAGGTAGAGCAAATAGATCTAACTAGTGCAAAAGAAAAGCCCCTCAAAAAACCCGGATTAAAGGCCCCAATAGAAAAACATAAGTTAGTCTACGACTCACCATCTCAAAACCTAGAACCCACATATTTTTGGATTTTAGACTATCTTAATGACGAATTCAAATCAACAGAAAAATTCAGAGATAATTTCTCATCATCCCCAGGATCAGGGCATTTCTCAGAAGTGGGTCAAAAAGCAACTCTGATGCAAAAAGAAGCCATGAACATGCTAGGTCAGGCAAACACAGTCCTAAGATCTATTCTGAACATAGTTTACGATTTAAAGGAATTTGAATTAAAACTAGAACCCTACAGAAAATTAGACTCTTCTGACGAAATGGAAAAAGCCTCAGGACTCATTTCACTAAAACAAGTCTGGATGGATAATGTTGACCTAAAAAGACAAAACGGAAGTATTAACGCAATGGCCCAGCAATTAGACTTTGTAACACTAAGAGATGCATTTATGGCCGCAGAATCACTAAAACATCTGGAAAAAATAGACGTAAACGAAAGAGTAAAAAGAATTCTAAGAGGACGTCTTGGAGAATTTTTTGTATGGGTAAAAGAATCAAGAATCCAGCTTGAAAAAAGATTTGAAATTGAGAAGAAATATCTCAGGAGTCAGGTTAATAGTCTAAGGCTCTACGCAAGGTGGATAAAACCATACCTCAGAGCTGCTAAAAAACTAGAACAAACAGAATCCTCAAACCCTGGATTGGTAAATGCGTTCAACACAGTGATACTGGAATTAGGAATTATGGGAAAAAAAGATTACAGCCCGAAGAATGATATTGCAAAAGGAGACATTCCTAAATTATTTGAAAAAATAAAAATGAGAACTTATACCTCAGTGATTGTGGTGGAATTTAATTTTAGAAGCATTCCTCAAAGAGTCTCACAAAGAGGAGACTGGGCTTTTGGAGGAAGGATAGAAGTAGACTTCACCTCTTACGGCCTAAATGAAGACGAACTAAAAGTCCTAAAAAAGGAAATGGAAAAAGACGATATAGGAGAGGTAATGAAATTAATAGAAGGCACAACAGAAGAAAGTCTCGCACAGATAAAAGAAGACATTGATAAATATCTGGAGCCGGAAAAGAAAGAAGAAAAAAAAGAAGAAAAGAAAAAATCAACAGGCACAAATCCCTTCTCAGCATTATTTTCATTTACAAATAAAAGCCCTAAAAAATCAGGCAGCCAAGAAAGAGATCTTTCAAAAGGAATTCAAAAAGATTCTGAAAATGAAAAAGTTCTTAGAAGTCAGGCGATTATCGAGGCAAGAGACAAATGCAACAAAACATTCTCAGATTATAAAAAGGCACACGGAATGGCCTCATAACCGCAAGATTTATAGCTATATTTTCCTTCTTAAAATATGGCAAAAAAGGTGAAAAAGGTAAAGGAAATACCATCTAAAGTAAAAATAATATCTGAGAAAAACGAAACAAAATCAGAATTAGAAAAAGACATAGAAGAATCAGAGAAAGAATCTTTTGAAAAATTCATGGAAACCGGAAAAAGTGTTGCGCCAGTCATACAGCCTCCATCTAATTTACAAAATCAACAAACAGAAAGGACAACCAGAGGTTTTGCAGCTCCGGTAGACGAAGAATCAAGTATCAGAGAGACATATTCAACAGCAAGAGGAAATCAACAAGACAACTATTACTCTTCCCCAACACTAAGGCCAGTAAGACTAAGCTTTGTTGATGATAGGCCTCAAATCTTTAACGAGGTGCAAAATAACAATCTCTTTGAAAACTCCCGTAACGATATAATAAAAGAATTAGAAGAAAGAGAAAAGAGCTATGAGGAGAAACAAAAAGAATTAAGAAAGAAATATCCCGGAGCTTACTGAAGCTTTAAATAAACAAAACCCTTTAAACAATAAAGATGGTGAAAGAGAATTTTTATGCAGGTAATGGTTATGGCTCTAATTATGGACTTAGCCAGACTTACGCAAGTGGAGGAACTGATCCTAATTTTGTGGGATACACAGTAAATGCAGGTCAGATAGGATTTCCTACAGATCCAAGAACTGCAAATCAGCTTCAGGCAACTTCTAATAAACTTAATACAGGTGCAAAAGTTGTCGAAATATCAGGAGTTCACATAGGTCAAGGAGACCCACTTACCAATATTGATTCAATTCCGAAAGAACACTGGAAGGAAATTGAAAGACTTAAAAAACTAACAGGCACAGAGTTGACGTTTCATGGCCCCTTAGTTGAGGCCTCAGGGATGGAAAGAGGAAGACCCTTTGAAGAAATAGGGAGATTGCAGGCAGAAAGGCAAATGTGGAGAGCCATAGAATCAGCCCATCAAGTTGAACCAGGAAGTAATATTCCGGTTGTATTTCATTCAAGTAACATTGGCGCGCCTTTAGAAACAACCCATAAACTAAAATCAGGAAAGGAAGAAGTAGCAGACGTAATAGTAATCGATGAACACACAGGCCAATTAAGAAGAGTTAGCTCAGCAACATTTACAAAAGACTATCTTAAAGGAGGAAAATTAGATGTTTATAAAGGAATTAAAAAACAAAACGAAGAAGAATGGACCAACCAGCTGGCAGGATTGTCTTTTTCCACATATCAGGCAAAAGATATATTAAATCGATCTCTTGAAAAAATAAAGATAAAGGGAGGCGAAAACGATAAAAAAGGATATCTTGACTTTTATAGAGAATATGTAAAAAATCCTGCAAAAGCTCAAAAAATTATAAATCAAATCCCTGAAGATCAAAGGGAAATAGTTCAGGAGAATATAAACGAAATAGTTCATGGAGAGACCTATCTTAGAGGACAATATAAAAACTTTAAAGATTTATACAACAAAGCTTATTCGGTAGCAGAAGAAAGCAATAACGAAAAAGATAAGAGACTCTTAGAAGATTACAGAAAAAAAATAAGTTCTAAAATAAGCGCCTACGAAGAAGACCCATCAAAAATCTTGGACTTTAGTCAGGCAATGATCGAAGGAATTGATGTTCTAAGAAAAATCGATCCACCTCAGGCACTAAGACCTGCGAAAGATTTCATAATAGATAAAAGTGCGGACACTTACTCAAATCTAGCTTTAAGGGCTTATCAAAAATGGGGTGCAGATAAAAGCCCAATAATAGCAATCGAAAATCCTCCTGCAGATGAATTTGCATTAAGCAGAGCAAGTGAACTAAAACAACTTGTAGAAAAATCAAGAGATAGGTTTGTAAAAAAAGCCAAATCCGAATTAGGATTATCTGAAAAACAAGCAAAAAAATATGCAGATAGACTTATAGGCATAACATGGGATACAGGGCATATTAATAATCTTCAAGGGCGCGGTTATACTAAACAGGACGTAATAAAAGAAGCAGAAACAATTGCCCCTTATGTTAAACACGTTCACGTTGTAGACAATTTTGGAACTTCAGACACAGAACTTCCTCCCGGAATGGGAACCGCGCCCATAAAAGAATCATTAGAAAGAATTGGTAAATGGAATAAAAATGCAAAGAAAATAATAGAAACCGGAGCATGGTACAGTGCGTTACAGCAAAGAGGAACTCCTTTACAGCAATCTTTCGCAGGATTAGGCTCGCCAATCTATGCTATGAAAATGGCTCCAACCTGGTCACAGGTATCAAGCACATATGGAAGTTACTTCGCAGGTTATGGAAGAATGCTTCCTGAACAGCACTTCAATACTTATGGAGCAGGATTCTCTAACATCCCTCCCGAACTTGGAGGTCAAATGGCTGGACAAAGCAGAGTTTCAGGAGCACCCATAGAATAGGTAATCTTTAAAAATGTCTCATGTTATATACTGGAAAGAAGGGGTGAAAAATGGTTAAAAAAAAGTCTTCTAAAACTACTAAGAAAAAACAAAGTTCTAAAAAGAATTCTAAAAAAAAGGAAAAATCTTCTAATAAACCACTAAGTCTTAAACGAGAAAGAGATGTTGCAATGGAACTTGCCTCAAACGTTCATAAAAAATTTGGGACCATGGTCAAAGCAAGCATCCTCTTTGGTTCCCAGGCTAAAAAGACCTCAACAACAAAATCAGATATAGATGTTATCTTTGTAATAGATGATGTATCAATAAGTTGGGACGAAGAACTTATCGCCTGGTACAGGGAAGAATTAAGAAAATTAATCGCATCAAATACTGATGCAAATGAATTGCACGTGAATAGCATCAAATTGTCAACCTGGTGGCTTGATTTAATGCATGGAGATCCAGTCATGATTAATATTTTAAGATACGGCGAGGCATTAATTGATATAGGTGGATTTTTTGCACCATTAAAGGCCTTGCTTTATCAGGGAAAAATCCATACAACTCCCGAGGCTATTCAGGGAGCTCTGCAAAGAGCACCAGCCCATCTTGTGAGGAGTAAAATAGCGCAGGTCAGTTCTGTCGAGGGAGTTTACTGGTGCATGGTCGACTCGGCCCAGGCCGCCTTAATGACAATAGGAAAACTCCCTCCATCTCCCGAGTATATAATGCAAATGCTAAAAGAAAACTTTGTAGATAAAAAAATACTAAAGATGACATACGTCGAATGGTATAAGGATATCTTTATGTTGCATAAGGCCATCTCTCACGGAGAAGTTAACGAGGTAAAGGGCGTAGAAATAGACGAGTGGCACAATAAAGCCAAGAAATTCATGTTAAAAATGACCGAAATTATCGACGTTGTTATTGACGCTCAAAGAAATAAAAATTAATTATTTAAATTGAGTTCTGTCTAGCACAGATATTGCTCTCGCAGTACCCAAACTATCTCTTTCAGCGTGCTTACTAATCAAATCTCTAGAGTATTGCTCAATACCCCCTTCATAGTTATCTTTAATCCCTTTCTTAAGCTCACTTCTTAAGTCATCAAGTGCTCTACTTGCATATGCTGCAACCGTATTTCTGTCAACATGATAAGCCAACTCTCCTGCGGAACTTTCGCTTAACAAGAATAAAGTAGAATGTTTATTAGGATCATATCCTGCTTCAATTAATTCCTTTCTTGCCTCACTTCTAAAAGCCCGAGCAGCAATACCTTTTATTTCCGTTTTGCTGTCATCAGCAATTGGCTTTCCATTTACATATTTTTCAAAGGTCTCTCTTGTTCTAAGATAGACTTCATGCATCTTGGATAATTCTCCTAGTTTTCCATCTTCTTTAGAAAGAGGGCTAATCCCTAGTTGGGGAAGGTAATCAATTACTGCCTTTTCTAATTTTGTTTTAGGAATACTTTCAATTATTTCATCTCTATGTTGACCGAAATACTCTCTAGTATCTATTGTTGCTCTTTCTAATTTAGTTCCAAGATGTCCCTCCAGGACCCCGTTAGAAATATCCTCAATATGAGTTTCTGGAACTTGATTATCTCCAGCATATACTCTCTTGGCATTAGCCCTAGCTATGGCTCTTTCTCTTATATCTTCACTAGTAAAATCTCTTCCAAGACCCTCAATTGCTTCAAGACCTCCTACAAGCTCAACTAGTCTGTTGTAATGATTCTCTCTTTGTGGCGTGTTATTTGTCATACTTTACCCAATTAAACGTACTTTATAAACTTTTCGGTTATGTGTAACCTCTAAAGTAGTAACATAATTACAAATCTAAAGTCTTATCTTCCTTCTTAGAATTAAAATCCTCAGAACTCAGAGAAACAGAATCATTCAGAGAAGGAACATCATTTTTTCTAACTCCAAAACCAGGATTATACTCATCATCAAGAGCATGCAATATTTTTTCCTCCTCATCAATAACCTGTTGAATTCTCCCGGATAACTCATCCTCTCCCGAGCTGCCTTTAGACCCCTCTTCCTTAGAATTATCATCTAAGTTAGCCATAGGAGAATCAACAGCACCAGAGGCAGGACTAACCCCAACAGACTTCTCATTTCCCTTATCCTCCAGATTGCCAGTATCAGGATTCCCTTCTATTTCAGCAACAACACTTGAAACCTTAAACGCAGAATCTGCATTAACAGAGATACTATCAATTCCCTCCTTAACCAAAAACTTAGCCATCTCAGGCTTGCTCCCGGCCTGTCCGCAAATAGAAGTAATAATTCCCTTTCGCTTACATCTTCTTATAACATAACTCAATGCACTTAAAACAGCAGGATTCATTTCATCATAAAGATCCTGAACTTCAGAGTTATTTCTATCGATAGCCAGTATATACTGAGTTAAATCATTTGTCCCAAAACTAATGAAGTCCATGCCCTCCTCACAAAGCTCATTAATTATCTGGACAGCCGCAGGAGTCTCAACCATAATTCCCAATTTAACATTGCCAGGCAAACCGACCTCCTTAGCAATCGTCTTCAACTTCTTAAGCTCATCAACAGAAATTATTTGAGGAGCCATTATCCCAAATTCCTTATCAGAAAACTCATCAGCAACTTCCTTAACAGCCTTCATCTCACTCTCCAAAATATCTGCATTCTTCAAACTAAATCTTATTCCATGATCTCCCAACATAGGATTTCCTTCAATTTCCTGAGGAGCACCTTTCAAATTTCTATACTCATCACTTCTTATATCAGAAGTTCTTATCCATACAGACTTAAAAGGACCCGCTATTTTCTTCAAACCATCAGAAAGCAAATTAACATACTCTGCCATTTTATTCTCTTTAACAAAGTAAAGCGGATGTTTCCCGCCCATGGCTATTATTCCCTCTAACCTTGTTAATCCGACAGAATCAACTCCCGATTCAGCAGCCCTTTTAGCATAATCGGGAAGATCAACAATAACCTTAATCTTAGTCTTTGTAGGAACAACTTTCTTTATTTCCACCTTCTTGCCCTCGACTCTTCCTTCAACAATTCTTCCGGTATTCCCATCAACAGTAACAACCTGTCCGTCTCTTAAAGTAGAAGTCGCATTCTCTGTACCTACAACAGCAGGAATCCCCATTTCCCTTGAGACAATGGCTGCATGAGAGGTCATCCCTCCCTCGTCAGTTATAATTCCTGCAGCTTTCTGCATACTAACAACCATATCAGGATTAGTCATAGTGGTAACAAGGATATCTCCCTGCTTAATCTTATCAAGTTCAGCCAAATCTTTAATAATTTTAACAACTCCTGAGCCTACCCCCGGAGAAGCAGGACTTCCCTTAATAAGCACATTTCCAGCAACCTCTCCAACATCAGAATCAGCAGCTTTAGTAGTTATAGGTCTGCTCTGGACAATATACAGCTTCTCACCCTCAACAGCAAACTCAATATCCTGAGGCTTCTTATAATGCTCTTCAAGCTCAATTGCAAGCTGAGAAAGCCTCTTTATTTCATAACCATTTAATACCTGAGCTTTGCTCTTTTCAGAACCTAATTTAACAACCTCATTCTTACCAGAAGAAGTCCTAACAACAGCAACCTTCTTATCAACTATCTTTTTGTCAACCAGCTCAAAATCTTTGTTAACAACATAGTGATCCGGAGATACTCTTCCAGAGACAATTCCCTCTCCCAAACCAAAAACCGCTTCAATAACCACGTTATCATCATTCTTTAAAGGATTTTTAGAGAACATAACTCCCGATTTCTCTGAATCAACCATTCTCTGAACTACCGCTGCCAGAAATGCCTGTTCATAACTAAATCCTTTTTTCTTTCTGTAATAAATAGCCCTTGGAGTAAATAAAGAAGAAAAACACCTCTTAACTTTCTCAATTAATTCATCATTTCCCTTTACATTAAGAAAACTATCCTGCTGTCCTGCAAAACTAGCGTCTCCCAAATCCTCAGTAGTTGCAGAGCTCCTTACAGCAACAAATGGAGGTTCGTGAGAGTTTTTCAAAATACTTAATGCGTCAGAACTCGCATTTGACATGTTCTGTTTATCAACATCAAGAATATCATAAGCCTCCAAAATTTCTCTTTTCAAATCTGCAGGCATTTCAGCTCCGTCGATAGTCTTTCTTATTTCAACCGAAGCTTCGGTTAGTTTGGCAGTATCATCAACATCAACCTCTTCTATTATTTTCTTTAACTTATCATTTATTCCCGCTTTCTCAATAAAATGCCTGTAAGAGTGCGTTGTAACAACAAACCCTGGGGGAACCGGGAATTTGCTCTGATACATCTCTCCCAAAGAAGCCCCCTTCCCTCCGGCAACCGCAACATCTTTATTAGTTAAATCAGAGAACCACTTAATAAAAGAACCCTCCTTAGAGGCTTTTTCAACCTCTTCCTTCCTTTTTTCAACCTCTTTTTCTTCACCCATGAATAAACAAAAGAACGTTGACTTAATAAATTATTCGGCTTGCTTAAGGCTTCTCATAACTAATCTTAGCCTTACAAGGAACCTTAGGTTTTATAGCTTCCAAGGCACTTCTTGCAACATTAGCAGTCTTCTCACTATCGCAATGTATAACAAAAAGTTCTTTTCCTTTTCCAACCTTGGCAGCCCTTCCTTCAATAACTCCAAAAGAGTGCTTCATTCCAGAAGATAGTCTGTCTGCTCCCGCCCCTGCCGCGGTTTTATTGTTTCTTAAGATATGATGAGGGAATACTTTAACAACAAAGTAAAAAGATTTAGGAGCCTCTTTCTCAAGCCTTTTATTTAAAACCAGTCTGCATGACTCAAGAGAATTATCTCTCACCTGTGCAGTTTCCTGGGCTATAAATCTCACAACATGTTTAAACCTGCCCTCATTAAAGCCCTGAACATTTCCCATATTATACTTAACAATCTTATTATGTGGAACTTGCTTTATGTAAGACTTAGACCTATTCTTAGAAATTCTAGTATAAGGTCTTGCATATTTCTTTGAGTAAGCTCCTGCCTTTCTTAATGATGCCATTTACTTCTTATCTCCCTTTGCTTTTTTTGAACTATCTTTATCTTTACTATTCGTTGAATCTTTAACTTCAATATCAGTAGTTACTGCCTGTCCAGGGAGTCCTTTTTCAAAAATAGCTCTTACAAGACCCTTATTTCCATGAGCATCACTAATCTTTCCCTTTATTTCCTTGCCAGAAGGGCTCTTCCAGATCACTTCCTTTCCAGCCATTTTCTTCGCATCTTCTCTGTTAGTAGCACCTACATCTAACAAATAATGCTTTTCCTTTACCGTATGTCTTCCCCTTCTAAACTGTACGACGATACCTTTCATGAGAGACTGAGAAATCTAGGGTTTTTAAAGATTTGGAAATTACTGCGGGAATGGATTCTGAGGGTTTGTACAATTCCCGTTCCCTGTCCAGAACTGAATTACCAAATCAAGGTCAAAACCATCTACAAACCCATCACCATTAACATCTCCAGGGCAGTTATTAATGTCTTCACAAATCCCCCAATTATTAAGAATATCGTTCAAATCATTTGTATTAATTGCATCATCTCCGTTAAGATCTGCAGGACACATATTCGCTACAAAATTAACATCAGCGTTTATTGTTTCTTGGTTCGAATCCTTAGAAAACAACTTAAGAGTATAGCTTCCTTCAGGAACGACTATAAGATAATTATTTTGCCCCTCATCACATGAAGCAAGAGAAATATCATCCCCGTCGTCTAAGGTGTACCAGCAACTTGTGGGAGTAAAATCATCTATTGTAAAACTGAGAGCTATGGAATCTATAAGAGCATAAAAACCACCCTCCACAGGGGCTTGAATAACTATCTCTGAGAACTCAACCACAAAACTATTTGTTTGGCTGACTGAAATATCTCCGTTTTCATGCTGTACAGATACATTAATATCATAAGCTCCTTCTTGTTCTATCATCACCCCTTCTAATTGATTTAAATTTAATCCACTTCCCTGATTTGGCTCAGACAAGTCATCCAAACTAATGATATGAGATACCACTGTGCCATCAGGTTTTGTGAGATTGTACCACATATTAATAACACTCTCCAAGGAAAGGTCTGAATCATAATCTCCAGGATTAACATTAAATTCTAAAAGTAAATCAGGGCTATCTTCAGAAACTTGATAGTTAACACCATTACCAGGAGAAGCTAAGTTAATGTCGAATGCTTTGCGTTCATCATCATCTTCAGGGCTATAACATCCAGCATCGGCCGGATAATCAATACTTTCATCTCCATCATTATCAAATCCATCACTGCACTGAGGAATATATGGAAAGTTTGCAGTATCAGAATTATCTCCTATATTATTATTAGCAAAAACAGGATACACAGAAATAGTTTCCAAATCAGGTAAATCACACTCAAACATTACATGAAGTGTCTCTAACTCTTGAAATTGTCCTAGCACAAATCCATCAGGAGGATGATCAATAACCTGAGTCTCGCCACTAGAGCTAGTCAAAACAAATCTAAGGAAAGCAATCTCCCCACTCCCAGCAGGTCTCTGAACATCAAGCTCAACATTACATCCAGAATAAGAAATAGTATCATCAACAATATCAATCTTAACAGTAAATCTCTCAGTTCCTATGCTATTAACAGAATCCTGAAGGCTGTTTCTTAAGGAAAGCCATAATATTACAATTGCCGCAAGAACAATCAATATAATTAAAACAGTCGTAACAACCTGACTCAAACCCCCTTTATTCATCCAAATAATTAGAAAATTTGATTTAAATACTTAAGGTTAGAACATAATATCAAAATTTCCAAATATTTTGCCCAAAGCCTTCATACTCTTATCAGACAGCTTCAGATTAGCCCTGTCCTGCGTATCCGCAATAGACTTCTCCATTTCCTTAATGTCAGACTTAGAAATCCTGCCATTAGCTATCCTCCTTATTTCATTACCCTCGAGAACAAAATCCCCGGAATCAGTAAGAACAACATCAACCCTCTTATCTCCAGATATAATTCTTATAGTTCCCTTCTCAATAGCCATAAGCTCCTTCCTCTGCATGTACTCAGTAAGAACCCTAACTAACTCTCCAGCATCCCTCTTCACCTTATCAATACTCTCCTGAGTTACCTTTCCTGTCTTAACCTTCTGCTTAATCTTAGAAACATCATTCAAAATCCCCAAAAATCTCTTCTGCAGTTTACCCTTCTTTACAAGTTCAATTTCAAACTTTTTAGCAAGCTCTTCCTTATTCTTATTACCAAAAATACTCTTAAGCAATGAAAATACATCATCATAAACCTGATCAGCTGTATGAACAACAAGCCTTCCCTCAAGCTTCTTTCTCATTTCCTTCAAGTTCTTGTCATAAGTCTTGCTTTCCTCTAAAAACAAATCAATCTCCTTCCCAGGAATCTCCTTAAGCTTTCCATGCTCATAATCCTTAAACAACTTTATAGCCTTCTCTAAAAACTTCAAATCCTTAGCAGACATTATCTTCTCTTTATCAACAAATTCTTTTTTTACTTCAGAAACCATAGTTTTAGGAGTAGGAGGAGCATTTCCTGCAAGCATCATCAAAGCCTGAGTTGGGGTAACAACGCCCCAATAAATATCAACCATCGCATCAAGAAGCCTTCTTTTAACAATCCCGTCACTTTGCTCTCCATACTTCATAAATTTATCAACTGCTTCAAGAGAAGGCTTTATCTTTCCTCTCTGTAACAATAGCTTCCAGGGTAAAAAAGTTCCCCTGTCATGTAATGGAACCCCATCTCTAATAAAAGTAAACATAACCGGATTAGCGTCTTTAACACTATCCCAGAAATCAGTCAAAAGCCACACCTGAACATTCAGAATATTTTTTACACCAGCCAGAGCACTTGCTTCCCTTATATAATCATAAATTATTCCTCTTAATCTCTCAAGCAATTGCAATGGAGACATTCTCTTTACGTCAGTATCATCAATAATTACAAAAGTATCAACATCACTATCTTTTCCAGCAGCCCCTCTTACAAGACTTCCACCAATAACATAACTTGCAACATACTTATCAAACTTTCTTAAAACAAGAGTTTTATGAATAACTGCAACTCTTACAGAACCAAGAAAACCAGTATCATGTAAAGGAAAACTTCCACCAACAGCATCTAAAAATTCATACTTGCTATCCATTCCATAATTCCAAATATCGACAGGAGTCTTTATATGAACCCATAAATTCTGTCCGCTTTCCTTAACTAACTTAAGAAGTTCAGGCTTTATCTTCTTAGGAATATTTTTGAATTCATCTTCAGGAATAATCCACATTAAATGCAATGGCTTCCTCTCAATCTCCTCTTTAGTAAGTCCTTCATCCTCTTCAAATATCTTTGAAGCATTTGCAGGAATAACACTAAGAGAAATACTAAACTTAAATTTCTTCAATAACTCTTTCTTAAAATTTTCAAGTTCTTTTTTTACCTTATCCGTCTCTTCACCACCAGAGTTTCCGGTTATTTTCTCAGGAGGAACATAATTCGAAGGAGAAGATATCTGCCCAGAAAGATCGTGTTTCTTGTTTTCTTCCATACATATTTTTACTTTTTAACATATTTAAAGTTAATCAATGGCTAAACCTCTCCAATCGAATAAGTTCCCTCTTCATCTACTGTGAACACAACAGTACTAGCAGTTATAGAGCTCTCAAGAACACAATTTCCACACTGATTTCCGTTTCTAAGTACCTCAGGATTACTAAATCCGTTTGCAGGATTTCCATACAAAGATATTCTCGCCTGCCTGTTATTTATTCCCGCAGTATTTGCAATTTCCACAGAATTAAATTCTATCGCTATTTCCTCTGATAAATCACTTCCTGCCCCGGTTACACTCTCGAGAAACTCAATCTTTCCATTCGAAGAATCTTCAAATATGAGGAAATTTCCTACGGAACTAAAGTCATAACTTGATATAGGAGTATCAATAATAGAGATATTATCATTAACTCCATCGTTAAATCTCAAATCTCTAGCTGATCCCGGAGTTCCAGATATACTGATTCTCTCAAATCTAGAGTTATCCGCATTGAAACTTCTTATGTCAATGGCATGACCATTAGAATTCTGAATAACAACATCTTTTACCAGGGTGTTAGGTCCACTAATAATTATTGAGCTATTAAGATCTCCTCCTTGAGATGTTCCAGATATCATTCCTCCTGAGATGATATTAAATTCAGAAGAAGAAGAATCTATTCGAATACCTCTTAAATTTCCTTCAATGAGGTTATTAATCAACATATTGCTCGACGATTGAACTAAGGCTATCGCGTCATCAGAAACATGACCTGTTATAAGGTTGTCCCTTATTTCGTTGTTGTTAGATGAGGTTAATAGAATTCCCTTAACCTTGTTATTGCTTATAAGGTTTCCTTCTATGGTATTACTGGAAGACTGAACAACCTCAATTCCATTAACTCCACTGGATAATCCGATATTATCTTCTACAATGTTTTGTCTTATTATATTTTCTGAACCTCCTGTTATCTTTATTCCCGTATTGCTATTCTGGCGAACAGTATTGTTTATGAAGCTAGTTCTTAAAGCAACCTCGTTAACCCTTATCCCTTCAACCTTACTTTTTGTGACAATATTGTTTTTAACAATCGAGTTTGTAAAGAGATTAGTACTTATCCCTCTCGTAAAATTATCTATTTTGAGATTCAATATACTCACATTAAATAGATTAACCCCAGCAACACCAACACCTGCCCCTTCTCCCTGAACAGTGTGTCCATTTCCATCAAGAATTATCGAATTGTTTGCAAGGGTAAAGCAAGTAGAGCTTGATGAAACATCGTTCATTAGTCTATAAAGTGCTCCTGATTCATTCAAAATACCACAAGAGCTAAGCTCTATTTCTTGCTGAGAAATCAAAAGATCCCCGCTCAAGATATATCTGGCAGGATCAATATCCAGACTTGCATTGAAATTATAGGTGAAACCAAGGCTCGAGGTTCCAGCCGGAACTGTCCATGTAGAGTTTGCCGTTCCGTCCGAGAATGTCCCCTGAAAAACACTAACAATGCTTTGATCATTATCACTTATAATATCAAAATTAACTTCCATCCCATTACAAGCAGGATTTCCATCCACACTAAGAGTTACTTCATCTCCAGGCGAGGCTTCATCTTGTCCCCACTCAGCCGAATTCAACTCACACTGCTGAACATTCAAAACATTACTGGTTTCTTGATCGCTCGGATTTATTTCTAGGCGAGCCGTAAAAGTATAGTTTCCTCCGAGTCCTGCTGTCCCAAAATTTTTAACAATTTCTCCTCCAGAGAAAGTTCCGCTGGTATTAAGTATAGAATCTCCATTTAACTCAAAAACCTCAATATTAACAACATGGCTAGAAGTGCA
>Ga0066639_10002956_pt1 | contig 14770 bp, 14 predicted proteins | sample CryGeyCG2114_010_2_FD_59504 | JGI IMG/M metagenome (GOLD analysis project Ga0066639, IMG submission 59504) | Groundwater microbial communities from aquifer - Crystal Geyser CG10_big_fil_rev_8/21/14_0.10 | ecosystem: Environmental > Aquatic > Deep subsurface > Groundwater | place: USA: Utah...
CAAAAAAAGTTCTTTGTAAAATAGAAAAACAAAAACAAAAATAAAAAGTCCCATAGAGGGATTTTTTGTTTGTATTAAAAAATCGCCACATAGGCGGTTTTATTTTATAAAAACATTATTAATTAAGTGACGTTTTTATGGAGCGGGTGAGCGGAATCGAACCGCCATCTCATCCTTGGCAAGGACGTATAATAACCGTTATACAACACCCGCAAAAATTAAATTGTTTGGATATTAGTAACGGTTATAATAACCGGATAACTGCTTTTTAGTCCCTTTTCTTGGTTGGAACTAAATAGTCGCAGTTAAATACAATACCCGCAAAAATTAAATTATAAATATATCTTAACAAAATTTTAAAAGATGGTCAAGTAAAATAAAAATTTCATTTATATAATGTTTTTATGTTGAATTAATTTTGAACTTTAATAATTTTATTTCTATCTTTGGCACCTTTAATAATAATTAGTTTTGATTTAGCCATTTTCAATTCTTTAGAAAGCATTTTAATAACTGTTTGGTTGGCTTTATTTTTATCGGCTATGGAGGTGGTATGAATATGATAATGATTGGTAGAAATTTGTTCTATTTTATTAGATTTGGCTTTGGGAGTAACTTTAATGGTTAGTTGCATAGAATTATTTTAGCTAATATTATAAAATAAACAATCTCTGTCATTGCGAGGAGTGAATATAGCGAAGCAAAATAAGGCGACGTCGCAATCCCGTGTAAAGCATTGTTAACTATAAAATTATGAGAATATTATTAAATACGGGATCCTTCGACTCCTCCTAACGTCGTCGCTCAGGATAAATTTAATGAATATTTTTAACAGCGGTGATTAATTTATCATTAATTTTTTTATTTGAAGCAATAATACCACGAGAATTTAGATTCCAGGAGTGACCTAACATATCAGTGACTATACCCCCTGCTTGTTGAACTAATAAAACACCAGCAGCTACGTCCCAAGCATGAGCCCCTGGAATAATAATGGCTTCAGTTTTGCCACGGGCCACCCAGGCCAATTCAATGGCGGCCGAGCCAATTTGGCGGATATCTTTGGCAGCAGTTTTAAAGTTATAATGAATATTATTAGCGTGCTTAATACTGGCTTCATCATTGCCGTGACAGAAAGTAAGTAAAGCATCACTAATTTTGTTAATATTAGAAACTTTAATATTTTTATTATTAAATTTAGCTGATTTATTTTTTTCAGCGAGATAAAGTTCATCTAAAAAGGGAATATAGATTAAACCAAGAATTATTTCATTATTTTTTACTAGAGCGATAGAAATGGAAAAAAGGGGATTGCCCATGGAAAAATTAGTAGTACCATCGACAGGATCAATAACCCATAAATATTCAGATTTTAAATTACCTAATTCGCCGGCTTCTTCGGAAAGAATTTTATGAGTTGGGAAATGTTTTTTTATAGCTTTTAAAATTATTTTTTCTGAAGCTAAATCAGCCGGGGTAACGACTTCATGTTTACTTTTTTCTCTGACAACTGCTCGAGTAAGTGTAGTGAATTTTTGCATTAACATTGTGCCAGACTCATGCATAGCTTGAATAATTATTTTTTTTTCTTTTGAGAGATTCATAGGCAAGTAAATTAAGTGAATTAAGTTATATTTTAATTTTCATTAAATCCTTGGCAATAATAATTTGGCCTTTATAGTATTTAGAAATAATGGCTTTAATTTTTTTAATATTTGCTTCAGGTGGTAAGTGAGTAACTACAATTTTTTTAGCTTTTGATTTATTAGCTATTTCACCAACTAGTTCTGGATGAAGATGAACTTTTGAAGGTTTCATGCTACCATTTTCAATTATTAATAAATCACAGTTTTTTACTAAAGCTATAATTGTATTTTTATTTTGGTTGCTCCCATCTCCACAAAAACAAAGAGTTTTATTTTTATAAATAAATTTATAACCAATTTCATAAGGTGTAAAAGTACTACCCATTTTTTCTGGCATTATTTTTGTTTCTACTAATAGATTATTAATTGTAAATTTACTATTTTTTAAATCTTTAATATTAATTTTAAAAGAAGATTTTATTATATTAGGAACAAAAAGTTCTGCCATTTTTTTATAAAATATTTTAAATTTTGGCGGTCCATAAATTGTTAGTTTCTTTTTATTAAGATAAGGCATTGGCCAAAGTAAAGCAGGTAGTCCAGCAACATGGTCAGTGTGAGTATGGGTTATAAATATATAATCAATATCAAGGATGTTATAATTAGTTTTAGTAATTTGTTGAATAGTGCCATCACCAATATCAAGTAAAATTTTCTTTTTATCTACGTCAAGTAGATAGCTAGGAGAATTTCTTTGTTTTTGGGGAATAAAGTTACCCGAACCTAAAATTGTGAGCTGCATATAATTATTTTTTATCTTTAAATTTTTTTAATAGTTTGATATCTTTAATTACGCCTGTGTCAGTAGGGGTTTCCATAATAAAATCAAGATTAATTTTTTTCTTTTGAAAATATTTTATTATTTCTTGAAAACCAAGTTTGCCAATTTTACCTTGGCCTAAATGATCATGACGGTCTCGATGTGAATTTAAATCAGTTTTAGAATCATTAGTATGAATAACTTTTAATCTTTTGAGACCAATGGTTTTATTAAAATTATTAAAAGTTTTAGTAACTGCTGATTTATCTCTTAAATCATAGCCGGAAGCAAAGGCATGGGCAGTATCAAAACAAACACCAATTTTGTTTTTAGTCTTAATAGTTTCGGTTTTTTTAATAATTTCAGCAATTTCTTCAAAAGTATCTCCAATAATTTTACCAGCACCAGCAGAGATTTCTATAAGTAATTGGCAGCTACCTTTATAATCCTTAAGAATAGTTTTAAGAGCTTTAACCGTTTGATTAATGGCTTGAATTTCACCTAAATCTTTAGATGAACCAATATGAAACATCATACCAATGGCGCCAAGCTGGCTACCACGTTCTAGTTCTTGTCTTAAAACTTCAATAGAGCCATAATAAATACGTTTATTTGAGGAAGCTAGGTTAATATAATAAGGAGCGTGAATATAATAATGAGTATAATTATATTTTTTATTGTTAATTTGAAATTGATTGATAATTTTAGGGGTTAATTTAGGGGCTGGGCCACCACGAGGGGAACGTGAAAAAAACTGATAACATTCAGCATTATGTTGGTTAGCGTTGAGAGGGGCGTTAAAAACGCCTCCAGCTGCAGAAATATGAGCACCAATCTTCATAAAATGAATAATGAATTAAGAATTACGAATAATGAATTATTGTTTAATTTATATCTTTATATTAACATATTGAAGGGAAAAGGGGTAAAAATATTTAATATTGACAAAAAAGTTAATATATATTAAGATAAATTAAACATTAAAAAAAGAAAGGTTTTAAAAATTAAATTAAATTAATATTTAGGAGGAAAAGATGAGTGAAATAATTGAAATAGTTGAAAATCCATTAGTTCAAGTTTGGATATTTATTTGTTTAATTCTTGTATGTCTGTCAGCTATACTGTATCTTATTTTTGTGGTAAAAAGGCAAATAAATACTCATAATAAAAAATACAAAAATGCAATTATTTTTAAAGAAGTGAGAAGGATTCGATTAACTAGTTTTCATGAAATAAAACAAACTGGTTGGGAAATTAATCATATATTAAAAGAAGATATGGATCCTAAATATGAAATTTCAAGATTATTTTTTCCAGTAATACCACCTTCTTCTATTAAATATGAAGAAATGTTTGGTTTGCCAGGCTTGCCCTTTTATATGATTAAAGATAATTATTTAATCGAATATCGTCAGGAAAAATAAAAATTTTTAAAGAAAATTAAATACCCGACCAAATGGACGGGTATTTTTTATATAAATATCCTCCCCTCAAGTGAGGGGAGGGGACCCCGCAGTAGTGGGGTGGAGGGGTGTTGATTTATATATTAATGAGTAGGATGTTGTATTCAATTCGATTAGACACGGGATCCCTGCCTACCGGCAGGCAGGCTTCGCTGAGGCTCAGGATAAATTTTTCATATTATTTAACAATTTTTCCTTTTAACCAATCAACTACTTGTTGGCCAGCCATAATATTGGCCAAGTGAAGTTTGTAACTAGGAGCATTAATTTGAGCTAAAGCTTCAGGATTGTCTTTATAGATATCTTGAAGTTTTTTAATTTCAGCATTAATGGTTTCAGATTTAATTTCAATTTTTTCTTGTTGAGCAATTTTTTTAATTAACAAAGCACTTTTAACTCGAGTTTCAGCTTGGGGGCGGAGATCTTTGGTAAATTCTGCCATACTTTTTTTAATGTTGGTTAACCAATTTTCTATTTTAAGACCACGTTGAGCTAAATCAGCTTCAATCTCATGAATAATATTATGAACCTCATTATCAATAATTTGTTCCGGTAGCTCATCAATTTTGGAAATACTAATTAATTTTTCAAAAATTTCTTTTTCTATTTTTTTATTTTGTTCAAGGATTTTTTCTTGGGTGATATTAGTTTTAATTTGTGTTTTAAGTTGATCTAGATTTTCAAATTGTCCTAAAGATTTAGCAAACTCATCATCTAATTTAGGGGTTTCAAGTTCATAAACTCCATTAATCTTAATATCAAATTGACAAGTTTTACCAGCAAAGTTTTTTTGGAAATAATCAGCAGGAAATTTCACGTCAAATTTTTTTTGAGCATCTTTATTAAGACCAAGAAGAGCTTCTTCAAAACCTGGTACCATATGTTTTTCTCCGAGATAAGCAGCAAAATCTTTTTGTTGGCCATCTTCTTGGGGGACACCAGCGATGGAAATATTATAATCTAATCTAACTAAATCTTTATCTTGAGCTGGTCGATTAACTAATTTTTCTTTAGAACGTGATTTTGCCAAATGTTCCAAAAGATGGTCAATTTCTTTAGCTTCAATTTTTATTTCTTCTTGTTTAATAGTAAGAGTGTTGATATCTCCAAGAGTAACTTGAGGCATTAAAGCTACTTTAGCAGTATAAATAATATTATTATCAGGAGCTAATTTTTTAATATTAATTTCAGGTTGGTTAATAATCTCTAATTTTTCTTTGATAATAGAGGTGGCGAAAGTTTTAGAAATGATTTTATCAATGGCATTATTTAATATTTCTTGGACACCAACTTTCTTTTTAATAATGTCATAGGGAGCATTGCCTGGTCGAAAACCTTCAATTTTAGTATGTTTAGAAATTTCTTTAGCACTAGTTTTAAGAAAAGAGTCATATTCTTTGGGTTCAATTTCAATGGTTAATTCTAGGGTTAATTTAGAAAGTTCTTTAGTTTGAATATTCATAGGAAAAATTGGTTAATATTATTTAATAATTAATAGTATTAATTTTAGCAGAAAGTGGTATTTTTTTCAAGTTAAATTATGAATGAGTATAAAATAATATAAATAAACCTAAATTTTATATTATTGACCAAAATTGTTTTTGGTGTTAAGTTCAATCTATGAATAAAATAATGAAACATAAAGTAGCTATACTAATTGTTACAAGTTTGATGATAATTATACTTTTGGCTTTTTTCTTTTGGTTTAATAATCAGCGACAACAAGACAAACAATTAATTGATTTTGTGCCAAAGGATACTTGGAAATATTTTGAAATTAATTTTGATAATGGCGATTTAAATACATTATTAAAAGAGCAGGAATCAATTAAAACAGCCATAGAAAAATTTTTAATTAAAAATGGATTACCAATTAATGTTTGGAAAGGAGAATGTAAAATTACTAAATTAGCTTTGGCTCAGGTAGAGGCAGTGGCTGCTAAACAAAAAATTAATAATAAAGTGTGGCTAATTTATAGTCCGGCAAATATTAAAACATTAGAGGTGTTAGAATTAAAAAATTATTATTTAATTTCTTTAACTGAAAATATTGTTGCCCTAACTGATTCCCAGCCAGTTGCTATTGAAATTAAAAATAATAAAAATAGTTATAATTTGAGTTTAACAAAACATAGCTCTGGAGGAATGATAAATGGATATACTAAATTGGCAAGTTATTTTGATAAGATTGACGAAGATATAGCAAAACAAAAAATGATTGAGGAGTATTTTGATATGAAAGATAATTTAAATTGGCAAATTAATATTGATGCAGATGGTGAGATGATAGCTGAATTTAATCTACCAGTAAAAAATAATTATATTAAACAAGTTTTTGTTGATACAAATAATGAAGATTTTATTATAGCACCAGGCATGATGGTGGTGAGAAATTTTAATGGAGACATTTTATTAGAGCTGTTAGAAAATAAATTAGAAGAACAATTTAATGGAGGGAAAGATTTATTTGAGAAATTTTTAGAAGATAAGTATAAGATAGATATTAAAAGATTGTATACATTTTTTGAACAGCCTTTTTCTGTTGTGGTTCAACCTAAAAATAATCAATTAGTTTGGAATAATATTTTGAATACTCAGAACAATCAAAATTATTTCTATGCATTAGTTTGGGATGAGAGTTCTAAATTTATTAAAGAGAGTGATGCTGATGATTTGGAGAGGTTAATCCAAAACTATTTAGCTTTTAAATTTCCAATAGCTAAAAATAAAATATTATCAGATGGCACAAGTGGTTTTGAATTAGTAGCTGATCCAGCTGAAATAGTTTGGCAGAGTAAAATTCTAACAGAGGGGCGTGAAATGCGATTTTTAATATTTAAGAATTATGAATATGCTTATATTAAATTAGCTGATAGATTTATTTTTGCAAATTCTCAAAAAATAATTGAAAATATTTTACGAGCTGAAAATAAAGAGGGGATAGATGAATTTTATGATATTTTTATAAGTCCCTTGGTAATAGAAGATTTAAGATTAACAGATTTATCAGAAATATATTTAGGAGGGACTGTTAAAAATAATAATTTAGAAATTAAAGCTAAGTTGTTATGGGAAAGCCTAGATTAAATTTAATTTAGAAAAGAGATAACTTAATTTAGGTTAAATTAGATTGGATTTGTAGTAGGTAAGGGAGATTTTTTTATTTATAGAGACTTTGATGATTTAAATAAGGAAGAAATTAATGTAGAGTGGTTCGAAACAAAATATAATATTAGAATAATTTTTATTGTGGATAAAGGAGCCCTAAAAAATAAAAATAAATGATTTAATTAATGAATTTAACTTTTGACAAAGCTTTATAAATCTGCTATAATATTAGTATAGATCTATAACAAGGAACATTATTCAATATTTTATCTTGGATAACTGGTCCAAAATGTCTGATAAAGACAAAAGAAAAAACAAAAACAAAAAAAGTTGTTTGTAAATCAGATAGCCAATTGATTACTCTTGTAAAAGAGTGAATATTTTGGAATAGTTATTCTTTACTGTTCGTATAAGGGCCTGTGGAGCACGAGGACCCGACCCCATGCTGAACAAAAACAAAAATAAAAAGGTAAGTTTTCATTCTATATAAAAATAATGGAGACATTACCAGCGGAACGGTAAAGATAAAAAGCTTTTTGAAAATTTCGGCCCAAGAAGCAAAAAACATCTCTAGATGGATTATTCTTGGACGCACGCCGCCATTTAAATTTAAAAAATATTTTTTAAATTTAAATGCTGGCGTGTCCCAAGTCCCAATTAGGGGTTTGGGCGCTCGCAGCGTATTAATTCATTTTATATGGCGCTAGCAGCGCCCTTTTTTTTTACATATTTTTTAAAAAATAAATAATATTTTAAAAAAGAAAAATTGATTGGTAAAAGAGATAAAAATTTTTTAAATAAATAAAAAATAATATCTGAATTATCCCATTATAATTTATAGTAGAATAATTAATTTATAATTTTAAGCTTGAAAAAAAGATATTAGAGGAGTATAATTAAAATATGCAGAAGAAAAAGTTGGAAAATTTAATAGACCAATTAACAACTAAAGGCGCTTTAGCTTGGACAAGAAATGTATACGCTAAAAAGGGAGCCAATATTTTTTTGGTAGGTGGAGCAGTTAGAGATGCTTTGCTAAATAAAAAAGAAATTAAAGATTATGATTTTGTAGTGAGTGGTATAGAGATACAGGAATTAGAAAATATATTAAGTGCTTCTGGTAAAGTAGATTTAGTAGGTAAAAAATTTGGAGTATTTAAATTTGTGCCTCAGGAAAATAATAATAATGAAGCTATTGATATTGCCTTGCCGAGAAAAGAAATTTCCTTAGTGACTGGAGGTTATCGTGATTTTAAAATTGATTATGATGAACAATTAAGTATTAAAGAAGATTTAGGTCGACGTGATTTTACTATTAATGCGATGGCATGGGATCTAAAGAATAAAAAATTAATTGATGAATTTGGTGGAGTTAAAGATTTAGAAAATAAAATTATTAAAACAGTTGGTAATGCCTATGAAAGATTTGAAGAAGATTATTCTCGAATGTTGCGTGGTTTAAGATTTGCTTGTCAGTTGGATTTTAAAATTGAAGAAATAACTTGGCAGGCAATTATAAAATATATACAACACCTTAATAATTTACAAAAAGGTAAAGATGAAAGAGTGGTACCTTATGAAGTGGTGGCTAATGAATTATTAAAAACTTTTGTAATTAATCCAGTAAGAGCCTTTGATTTATATGATAAATCAGGGGCAATGGAAATGTTAATGCCGGAATTATTACAGATGAAAAATTGTCCGCAACCAGTTAATTGGCATTCTGAAGGAGATGTGTGGCAACATACGAGATTGTGTTTATTAAATTTAATGAGTGATGCTTTTAAAAATAGATTTAAGAATAAAATAATTTTTGATGATAAAGTTAAAAGTAGAAAGTCAAAAGTCCCGTCTTCACCAAGGCTACGATGGACAAGTGAAGGTCAAATGTCGGAATTAGTAATGGCAATATTATGGCATGATGTGGGTAAACCTTATAAAATACAAACACCGGAAAAGGATGGTACTGATAGAATTAGGTTTAATAACCATGATGTGGAGAGTGCTAAATTAGCACAAAGCAAGTTTGAAGAATTAAAATTATCATCTGTTCCAGAATTTGATTTTGATCCGGAAAAAGCGGCTTGGTTGGTGGCCAAGCATCATCTATTTGATCCAAAAACAGTTAAAGAGATGAAAAATTCAACTCTCGAGAAGTATTTCTTTAGTAATAGACATAATGGTGAAGATCTGCTAAAATTAGGGTTTATAGATGCTTTATCATCAGTATGGCAAGAGAATGAAAAACAGCGTTTTGATGGGTTTAATTTATTAGTGCAAAGAATTAATGAATTAAAAAAATTAGGTAAAGGCAAAAAATTACCCCAAGCTTTTTTAAATGGGAACGAAGTAATGAAAATTTTGAAAATGAAATCTGGAGCAGAAGTGGGTAAAATATTAGATATTTTAAGAGAACAACAATTGAGTGGAAAAATTAGGAATAAAGAGGAGGCAATGCAGTTTGTTAAAAAAATTTAAGTTTATGAATAGTAGTTTAATAATAAAAGAAAAAGAAAGTGATAAACGTTTAGATATTATATTAGCTGAACAGTTTTGTGATATTAGTCGATCACAATGGCAGAAGAAAATTAAAGCTGGCGAAGTATTAGTTAATAACAAAGAAGTGAATGCAAGTTATAAGGCTAAAGAGAAAGATAATATAGAAATTTTAAATTTTAAATTATCAATTATAAATAAAGTTGGAAAAAATAAAATACAAAAAGATATTAAGGCTAATTTAAAAAACATTAAGGTGGTTGCTGAATGTGATGATTATGCGGTTATTAATAAACCAGCAGGGTTGGTAGTACATCCAGATGGAGTAAATCAAGGGATAACTTTAGTAAATTGGTTAGTTAAAAAATATCCTGAAGTAAAAGAAGTTGGTGATGATCCTTATCGTCCAGGTATTGTACACCGTTTGGATAAAGATGTCTCAGGATTATTAGTCATAGCGCGGAATGCAGCGATGTTTAATTGTTTAAAAGAACAGTTTAAAAAAAGAAAGGTTAATAAAGAATATTGGGCTTTAGTACATAATAAAATGCGGCAGGAATTTGGAGAGATTAAAATAGCCATTAAGCGATCTAAAAGTAAAGGTATGTTTATAGCATGTAGTGAAGAAGTAGAAGATATGAAGGAAGCTCTAACTCAATATGAGGTAATTAAAAAGTTTATTAATTTTACATTATTAAAAGTTGAAATTTTAACTGGGAGGACACATCAAATTAGAGTACATTTGTCATCAATTGGACATCCAATAGTGGGTGATAAATTATATGTGACTCATGATATTAAAAGTAAAAAGAGAATGGTTGATTTGGGTAGATTATGGTTGCAGTCAGTTAAATTAGGATTTAAAGATTTAGAAGGCAAAAAAGTTGAGTACGAAATTAAAACGGATCAAGCTTTAATGGATTTTTTAAAAGATTTAAAATAGAATTTATGAGTAAGAGAAAAATAAAAGTATTAGTTATAGGTGGGCCAACTGGAGTTGGTGAAAGTACTATTACTAAAGCGGTTATTAAAGCCCATCCAAATTTTAAAAGATTGGTTACTGCAACAACTAGAAAGCCAAGATTAAATGAAAAAAATGGTATAGATTATTATTATTTTACAGAAGTTCAATTTAAAGATGAAATTAAAAAAGGTAATATTATAGAATATACTTATGTTGTTAAAAGAAAGGTTTATTATGGAAGTTATAAACCAGATTTAGATAAAAAGATTAAAAAGGGTTATGATATTATAATTAATCCGGATTTGGTGGGAGCTAGATATTATAAAGAATATTACAATGCTACTACTATTTTTATTGCCCCAGAATCTTTGGGAGATCTACGTAAACGTTTATTGGCTAGAGATCCTAATATAAATAAGAAGGAATTAGAAAAAAGATTAGCTGGGGCAAAATATGAAATGGAAAAAGAAGCAAGTTTTTATGATTATAGGGTTATAAATAAAGAAGGGAAATTGGAACAAGCCATAGAGGAAGTGTTGGAGATTATTAAATAATTTTTAGCATATTTAAGCTTCTGTGGTAGGTATGTAATTAATTACATAATTAATTTATGAATATGTCTTGGGCATATCTTTTTTTTCTGTTATAATAATAGTAAGTGAGTTAAATTATTATTTAAATTAAATGAATAAACAAGAGATAGTAATCAAAATAGGTGGCGCAGCTGGATTTGGTATAAAAGTATCAGGTTTAATTTTGGGTAAAACATTATTTAATAATGGTTTATACGTTTTTGGTTATAGTGAATATCCATCGTTAATTAGAGGTGGTCATAATATTTACCAATTAAATGTAGCTCAACATTCGGTGATTAGTGCCACTAAAAAAATAGATATTTTAGTAGCCTTAAATCAGGAAACAGTTGATTTACATAAAGACGAATTAAATAAAGATGGTATTATTATTTATGATAATTTAGAGTTAGCAGCAAAAGATTTTAAAGATATTAATTTGGTTCAAGTGCCTTTGACCAAATTAGCAGAACAAGCTGGTGGGGTGATTACAAAAAATATTGTGGCTTTGGGCGTGGTGATGGCAGTATTAGGATTGGATTTGAAATTATTTAATAGGGAAATAGAAAATGAATTTAAAGATAAAGGAGAAAAAATAGTTGCTATGGATAAACAGGCAGCTAAATTGGGATATGAAGCTGCATTAAAATATAGTTTAAAGGTTCAAAGTTGGCAGTTAGTAAATAGAGAGGATGATAATAATTTTATTTTAACAGCTAATGAAGCTGTAGCTCATGGAATGATTCAAGCTGGTTGTGGTTTTTATAGTGCTTATCCGATGACACCAGCAACTTCCATTATGCATGTATTGGCTAGCAAACAGAGGAATTTTGGTTTAGTGGTCCACCAGACTGAAGATGAAATTTCAGCAATTGGAGTGGCAATTGGGGCAGCAACGACTGGAGTTCGTTCGGCTACAGGAAGTTCTGGTGGTGGCTTTTCTTTAATGGTGGAAAATGTAGGTTTTACTGGGATTGCTGAAATCCCGTTGGTGATAATTGAATCACAAAGAACTGCTCCAGCAAGTGGTATGCCAACGTGGACTGAACAAGGTGATTTAAAATTTGTATTAAGTGCTTCTCATGGTGAATTTCCAAGGATAGTTTTAGCTCCGGGTGATGCTGAAGAAGCTTTTTATATGATTCAAGAATCTTTTAACTTAGCAGAAAAATTTCAAGTGCCAGTAATATTTTTATTAGATAAACTTTTATCAGAATCAGATTTTATATTAGAAAATTTAGATATTAATAAAATAAAAATTAACAGAGGGGATTTATTAACTGAAAATGAATTAACCAGAAAAGAAAATTATCAAAGATATGAGATTAATAAAAGCGGTGTTTCCAAGAGAGCTTTAGTTGGCCAGGTGAGTGGAGTCCATATAATTAATTCTGATGAGCATGATGAAAGTGGTTATTCAACTGAACAAGCTGAAATGAGACAAGCTATGATGGATAAAAGATTTGATAAAGTAAAATTAATTCAAAGTGAATTACCCGAACCTAAATTATATGGAGACAAAAATGCGGAAATTACTTTAGTGGGTTGGGGCTCAGTTAAAGGCGCAGTGATAGATGCAATGAATGAATTAAAAATTAAAAATGATGAATTAAAAATTAATTTTTTACACATCACTCATTTATGGCCATTTCCAAGTAAGCGAGTTAAGGCAATTTTAGAAGGTGCCAAGAATCTTTTATTAGTAGAAAATAATAAAACAGGACAGTTGGCTGATTTGATCCGTCAGGAAACTGGTATTGAAATTAAAAATAGATTTTTGAAATATGATGGTCGGCCTTTTTTTAGAGAGGAAGTTATTAAAGAGATAAAGAAATACATTTAATAATAAATTATAAATTTTAAATTATAAATCAATTTTTAATAATTAAATATTTTAAGATTTAAAATTTATTGATTAATTTAGGTTTTTTGAAAAATAAAAAGGCCCTTGAATTTAAGAGCCTTGAGTGAGATTAACCTTTGCGATTAACAAAATTAAGTAAAATTTTTCTTTGCCAAGAGTTTGGCGGGATGTAAAATTCAAGTACCAGCATAGCTAATTCCCAGAAAATATATTTTTTGGGACCGAGAATTCCGTTGAAGTAAATTTGTATTTTTTGATTGGAATTAATTTTTTGCCAATAGGGGATAATGCGTAAAATTAAATGAGGTAATAAAGCTACAACGCCGATATATTTATAATGATTTTCTAAACAATGTTTAAAAGTGGTGGCAACTTCACTTTCGGTATCTCGGGCTTGAGGATTATTACTGGTAATAATTCTAATTTCTTTATTATAATATGGCAGTGAAGTAATATAATCTTTATAAATTTCAGATTCAGTGCGAGGTTCATTGGGAACAGTATTACCAACAGATAGTATAATAGGTATATTTAACCAATAAGCTATTTCATAAGCATATTCAGCGATAATTCTGCCACGTAAAGGAATTATAGAATTGTTAGGTTTATAAGTATGAAAGCTGATAGCTTCAATGCCAGAAGGTATTGTAGTCAATAGTTTAATATTAGTTAGATAAAGCCGTAAAGATTTGATAATAAAAAAGACAATATTAAATAGAATAAAATATAAGAAAATATTTATTAACATTTTTACCTCCAAGATATATGATTTTAAAAGAATTTTTAGTTTAAATTAATTTAACATGTTTAAATAATTATGTCAAATGAAACAGCAGCAAAATTTAATACAGGTATTACGCCAACTTGGTGTCCAGGTTGTGGTAATTATGGAATTTGGGCAGCTTTGAAACAGGCTTTATTTGAATTGGGTTTAAAATCCGAAGAAGTTTTGATAGTATATGACATTGGTTGTTTTGGCAATGGAGTTAATTTTACTAAGACTTATGCCATTCATAGTTTACATGGTAGAACTTTACCACCAGCAGTGGGAGCCAAATTAGGTAATAAGAGATTGACAGTAATCGCTTTAGCGGGTGATGGGGCGGCTTATGGTGAAGGTATTCAACATTTACTACATACAGCTCGTTATAACGTTGATTTGACCTATTTAGTGGCTAATAACCAGCGTTTTAGTCTAACTACTGGTCAGGCGTCTCCATTAACTATTCAGGGTACAAAAACGAAAACAACGCCCTTTGGCGAAATAAAAAAACCAATTAATCCTTTATTATTATCACTGGATACTGGAGCGAGTTGGGTTGGCCGAGGCTTTGCTGGTGATATTCAGGAATTAACAGAATTAATTAAACAGGCTATTCAACATAAAGGCTTTAGTCATTTGGATATTTTACAACAGTGTGTCAGTTTTAATAAAGAAAATACTTTGGAATGGTATAAAGAGGTAATTTATAAATTAGCTAGTCATAAATATATACCAGATAATAAAATTAAGGCAGTAGAAAAAGCCGAGGAATTTGAATTAAATGGTAAAATGCCAGTTGGTTTATTTTATCAAGATAGTCGAGAAACTTATGAGGATCAAATACCACAATTAGAAAAAGATATTTTATGTGCTAGAAAACTGGAAGGAATTAATTGTTTTGAATAAGAAGCACAAATTATGAATCACGAATCACGAATAAAGAATTAAGAATTAGAAATATTATATTTTTGTAGGAACGCGCCGTGGCGCGTTCTTTTTAATAAATTAAAAAACTCTGACGTAAGTCAGGGTTGAAAAAACTGTCTTATTAGACAGTTTTTTTAGTGGTGCCCGGGGCGGGAATCGAACCCGCACTTCCGAAGAAACAGGATTTTAAGTCCTGCGCGTCTACCA
>Ga0066639_10002960_pt1 | contig 14766 bp, 12 predicted proteins | sample CryGeyCG2114_010_2_FD_59504 | JGI IMG/M metagenome (GOLD analysis project Ga0066639, IMG submission 59504) | Groundwater microbial communities from aquifer - Crystal Geyser CG10_big_fil_rev_8/21/14_0.10 | ecosystem: Environmental > Aquatic > Deep subsurface > Groundwater | place: USA: Utah...
CTGTTTACTGATAAAAAAGCGTTTTTGGGGATCTGTATAGATAGAACTATAGACATTGGTAGCGCCAGCGCCAAACTCACCATTTTTTAAACCAACCCCAACGTCTGAGACCGTATTGGGGGCTTGGGCGGAGGTAGCATTACTATAAATTTGGGTATAAGTAAAGTCGTCTTGTGATACACCACCGGTTCCTCCCTGATTCCTGAGCGTTATTTTGACATAGATATCTTCATTGGGAGCAAAGGTGGTTCGGGTATTACCGCCTGCATCAACCAGTTGAAACGACTCAATAATGAGATCCGCTTGAGAGGCTGCGTTAGGATTGATATTTTGTTGTTGCTGGGAAAGAAAGACGGCAACAGGAATACTTAGCCCAAGGAGGATAAGAATAATTAGCGAGATAAATCGTTTTTTTGAGCTTAGCAGGGTTTTCACAAATATATCTCCCAATCGCTTGGGCTAATTTAGCATACGCATATTTATCGTTGTGCGTCAACTAGAACGCTCCTTGTATTAACCCCTCTCCTTTTCTATACTTATTATAGATGATCAAGGTGGCAATCAATGGCTATGGCAGAATTGGACGAATAGCCCACCGAGTTATTCTGCAAAAACACTCAGATAACATCGAAGTGGTTGCGATTAACGCCGGTTCGTCAACTGATCTTAAAGGGTGGATGTATTTGCTTCAGTATGACTCAGTCTATGGTCCCTTAGGCCTGCCTCTCTCAACCAATGTCCCAACAGACGACACCTCAGAGGGATTTTTGGGGGAAATAGTTGTTAATAACCAAGCGATCCCGGTTTATTCACAAAAGGATCCCTCCCTCCTCCCGTGGCAAGAGCTAGAGGTTGATGTGGTGATTGAATCAACCGGGCATTTCACAACAGACGAGGCGCTTAGGAAACACTTGCAGAGTGGGGCAAAGGCTGTTGTCTTGTCGGCACCGGCAAAAGACGATCTGACCCAAACGATAGTGCTAGGAGTCAATGAAGAAGCGTTTGCTGGACAAAAGATTTTGAGTAATGCTTCCTGTACCACCAACTGTATTGCCCCCGTTGCTAAGCTGATGCAACAGTATTTTGGCGTTGAGAAAGCCATGATGACTACCATTCATGGCTACACCTCAGACCAAAGGCTACAAGACGGCGGGCATAAAGATTATAGGCGTGCTCGGGCGGCCGGACTCAATATTGTTCCCACGTCAACCGGTGCCACAAAAGCGGCTGCAAAAGCAGTGCCAGAACTCACGGGCAAGTTTAAGGGCCTGGCTATCAGAGTTCCAGTCCCCGTTGGATCACTGGCTGATTTTACGTTTCTTCTTGCCAAACCAACAACTGAAGAAGAAATAAATGAAGTGTTTCGCAAAGAAGCCCAGAATCCCCAGTATAAGAATATCCTTGAGGTGACCGAGGATCCCCTTGTCTCAAGTGATATTATTGGCAACCCGCATTCTTCAATTGTAGATCTGTCTTTAACCCAGGTTGTCGGGGGGACATTAGCCAAGGTTATTGCCTGGTATGATAATGAATATGGTTATGCCAATCGTTTAGTTGAAGAAGTGCGCCTGTTGGCAAGCTAATCTGGTATACTACACACCTTATGCAGCCAATTGAACTTCCCCATATTCGTAATATTACTATCTCTGGTCGCATCGGCAGCGGTGCCTCAACGCTGGCCAATAAGTTGGCAGATCGTTTGGGTTGGCCGATTTTGGATGGAGGTAAGCTGTTTCGAAAAATTAACGAGGAATTAGGTTACAGCATTACCCAAACGGGCATGCGTCCGGATCATTTTGATCTTGAGTACGAAGAACGTATTAAAAAAATGTTGCGAGATGAGAAGCAGCATATCATTCAAAGTCACCTCGCAGGCTTTGACGCGCAAGGCATGCAGGGTGTGTTTAAGTTTTTACTCGTTTGTGAGGAAGGGGAGACGGATGTTCCGGCTGTGAGAATTGACCGTTTAGTTAACAGAGATGGTGTTTCAGTTGAAGAGGCAAAGTTTGAAGTCAGAGAGCGGGAGCGCCAACACTTAGATAAGTTTCGCCGTCTTTATGCCAAGGATGATCCAGAATGGGTCTACTGGGACAAAAAGTACTATGACTGTGTAATCAATACATTTACCCATAATCAAAGCGAGGTCTTACGTATTGCACTCGAAGAACTCCATATCCCGGCAGTCTAACGCTTGTAAATTTTACTTCAGTCTACTAGTATTGCTTCTAGCAGACTATGCGCTTATTCTTCTTGATTCTTTTTCTTAGCTCCTTTCTTTTTTTGCCATCTCTGGTAGGCGCGCAAGAGGCAACCGAGTCGTCTCCACCGACCCCCACTGTTCAGAGTAATTATTCACTCCCATACCCTGGTATGTTGCCAGATAACCCGCTCTATACACTCAAAATGATCCGGGATGGCGTTGTCCGCTTTTTAATTACCGATTCCTATAAGAAAGCCCAGTTTAATCTGCTTCAGGCGGATAAACGTTTACAAGCCGGGGTATTCCTGCTCAAGAAAGGTCAAACTAAAACAGAACTTGCCTTATCAACCATTGCCAAGGGCGAAAACTATTTTTCGCAAGCGCTTATGGAAACGGTGCGTTCCAATGCTGAAGGACGAGACATCGGACCGCTTCTGGGTGACCTTGAACAATCTGTCCAAAAACACCGACAAGTTGTTTCTAACTTAAAAACTACTCTTCCACAAGAGAAAGAACAGATTGAGTACCTTCTTGCTCAAATCTCGTCTTACGAACAAAGAATCACCCGACTTATTAAACGCTAATTTTTCTTCTGTGAAATTGTAATGTAAGAATTTCACAACAAATGAGCCTGGGGTTTCCCGCACAATTGCCGTGATATAGTATAGTATACTTTTTGCCCTTGACAGAGACACGGGTAGAGTCATATAGTTTTTGAGGACACTAGATCTAGTAAGTAGTCGCAAGCGTTTAGCTAATAGAGAAAAACTGATTGCTAGACGCTAGAGTACCTACCCACTAGATATATGCATTGTCCCTATTGCGGAAGCACAGAATCAGAAGTAGTTGAGACACGCGACAGTGAGGATCTAGACGCAATCAGACGGCGACGAGCCTGTCACACGTGTCAGCGCAGATTTACAACCTATGAGCGAATTGAGACAGTCAATCTTCTCGTAATAAAGAGAGACGGCAGGCGAGAACAATTTAACAGGGAGAAGTTAAAGGCAGGACTCCTGAGGGCATGTGAAAAAACGACTGTTTCCTTAGATACGATTGATCGGATTGTTACAGAGATTATTCATGAACTACGTGGTGGAGATTCTCGGGAAGTGGCCAGCGAACGCATTGGGCAGCTGGTGGCAGAGCATCTCAAAAAGACAAATAAGATAGCCTACATTCGCTTCTCAAGTGTCTTTAGAAGATTTGTCGATGTCGAAGACTTTGAAAAGGAAGTTAAGAAGTTAATACACTAAGAGAGGAAAAAGAATTTGAAAAAACTATGGCAGTTCAACTAGACGGAATCAGACAAAAAGTATTTTTAGATCGCTATGCCTTAAAAGGTAAGGAGGGTGAGTTACTCGAACAGACTCCCGAGGAAATGTGGCGACGCGTTGCGCGTGGCATTGCGGCTACTGAAAAAAAAGCAGACCAGAAGAAATGGGAAGAAGAGTTTTATAAAGCCATGGAAGACTTCAAGTTTGTCCCGGCTGGCCGTATTCTTTCAGGCGCGGGGACTGAGTACCAGGTTACCTATTTTAATTGTTTTGTCATCCCAAGTCCTAAAGATTCTCGTCACGGAATTCTTGAGGCCTTAGGTCAACTGGTTGAGATTCAAGCGCGATCAGGGGGTGTTGGCTTAAACCTCTCCTCGCTTCGCCCGAAGGGAGCCCGTGTGAAAAAGGTCAATGGAACATCCTCGGGTCCTGTTAACTGGGCAACGTTGTTCTCTGTCGCTACACACGATATTGTTCAGCAAGGAGGGTGTTTTTCTGCAGACTCCCGCATTATGACGCATAAAGGGCTTATCCCGATTGCTGATATTGTCGGAAGCAAAAGTAACTATTATGCCGCAACACATGATGGTTATAAAAAAGTAACAACCAAGTTTGATAATGGCATAAAAGATGTTTATGAAGTAAAAACAGCAGCAGGGTTCACAGTAAAAACCACAGCAGAACATAAATTTTTAACATTCGATCAAACAGGCAAGTTTTATTTGAAACCGTTAGCGGATTTTAAGGAGAATGATCATGTTGTCCATCTTCTCGGCCAATGGAGTAGCGACTTGCCATATGTCTCCTTAAAGACTAAGCTGCCATTGCCTTCAAAGTATTCATACGGCTTAAAAGCTATGGCTTTACCTAGCGATCTTGATGAGGAGCTAGCATTTATTATCGGAGCGTATGATGCTGATGGTTCTCGAATTCCAGATGAGTTCAGTCCGAACGGGAAAGGAATACGTATTGCCGTTGCAGATGATCGTCCACAAAATATTGAGCGGTTGTGCGCTGCCATTACCAAGTGTTTCAAGGTTACTCCGAAACTGCGAAGGGGAGACGGGGCAGTAACTATTGTACAAGTTTTTTCAAGGAGCCTCAATGAATTCTTAAAACTAAATGGTCTTCTCAAACAATCATCAGTAACTGTCAGGGTACCTGAAAAAATATTTACGTCACCGAAAGCAGTTGTTGAAGCATATATAGCAGGTGTCTTTTTAGGAGATGGTAGTAATCGAGGAGGTAAAGGAGGATTACGAATAACAACTGTTTCACAAGCGTTTGCGAAAGATTTACAATTGTTACTGTTAAATTTGGGCATTGCATCTAAAGTTAAGATACAAGCAAGAAAGGAGCTGAATTGGAAGACAATCTATACAGTAACGGTCAATGGAGCAGCCTTTATGAAAAAATTCCTGACATTGCTTGCTCCCTACACGGAAAAAGTACTTGACAAGCCAATATCTGTTCGCGATGCATTCTTCGGATGGCCATTTAATGTTGTGAAGCGGTTTCTTTATGTGCCTCATCTCCAAAGGACACAGGCGAGAACAAATCCAACGACATCACAAAAATCTGTACTTTTTTTACAACAAGTAGCAGCAACGTTACAGGAAGCTGATAAAGATGATGTGGCTATTCTCGGGAGTTGTGTTGCCGATACTATCTCCACTATAACCCACGTAGGTAAGGAACAGGTGTATGATCTTGAGGTTGACGACGTCCATTTGTTATCTGGAAATGGATTTTATACATCAAACTCTCGTCGTGGTGCCACGATGCTTATGCTCTGGGACTGGCATCCAGACGTTGAGGAGTTTATTACCGTTAAAGAAGATCTGTCTAAAATTAATGGCGCTAATTTGTCAGTTTGTGTCTCAGATGCCTTTATGGAAGCTGTTAAAGCAGATGCAGATTGGGACCTGGTTTACCCGGATATCACCGATTCGGAGTATGACGAGAAGTGGAATGGTGAGATTGACCAGTGGCGAGCCCTTGGCAAAAATGTAGTGACCTATAAAACAGTCAAAGCTCGTTATCTCTGGGATCTAATTTGTACGGCTGCCTGGAAGAGCGCTGAGCCTGGACTTCACTTCATGGAGAGATCCAATAAAAGAAGTAACACCTATTCATTTGAGCGTCTGATCGCGACCAACCCGTCACTACGAGCTGGAACCCGTGTCTTAACCAAAGAGGGAATTTTCCCAATAGAGCAATTAGAAGGAAGGAACTTTCTAGTTAAAAACATGGATGGGCAATGGTCTACCGCAAAGTGTTTTCTTTCCGGGAGAAATAAAGAGCTCTATAAAATCACACTTAATAACGGAAGAGAGATTTTTGCGACACCTGAGCATAAATGGCCGGTATCTCTAGTTGGTGGAGGGTTTGGTAAAGTCACGACAGATAAGCTGCAAGCAGGGAATATTCTCCCTTTTCCGAAAGCTGAAGATATTGAGTTTACTGTAGAAAAACCTCTGAGTAGAGAAGAAGGGTTTATGCTTGGTTGGCTCTATGGGGATGGATGGATCTCAGAAAGAGGATCATCTCAATTAGCGCAACAGCTTTTAGCTACCACAACTTCTCCATTGGTCGGCAAGAGTAATCTTCGTAATTATAAAGCACAGCCAATATCGTCAGCTTCTGGTTCTATGAGAGCTTCTCGGACAGCGCTTCATACGGTTGGGATGGATATGACTACAAGTATTGTAGAAAAATTGAACAAGAAGAAAATCTTTGGATTTCTTTTCTCAGATGAAGACAAAGTGCTGTCAGCTGTTATCCTGACAGAGATAAACAAGCTCAAAAAAGAGAAGAGTTCCCTTAAGAATGCGCATGATAATACTTACACAATACAAAGTACATCAGGAGAATTTGCAAATAATTTAGCTACTCGTTATGGTGTTGATAAAAAAGAAAAAGGTTTTCCCGTAGCAGTATGGCAATCTGGTGGAGAGTTTATTAAAGGATTTGTAGATGGCTTGATAAGTTCTGATGGCTTTGTTGCTAAAGATGCGTATAGGTTAGTCTTTACGACAAAACATAAGCAGCTCGCTGAAGATTTTTCAGCCCTTCTCAGTTTCTATGGTATTAAAAGTAATCTTCGAAGAAGTGAATCTAATCTCGTTAAGTTCCCAAACCAGAAGGAGTATTCAAGAACTTATGTGCGTTATGATGTAACTATAGATGGTAACAATGCAGTTCAGTTCGGTAAATTATTTACCATATCTCATCCTAGAAAACAAGCATTGCTCAATCGAATTGTGAAGGAACATACCTCTACTCGCGCATTGCCTGATCTTGGTCTCATTAGAATAAAGTCCGTTGAGAAAACAGCGTTAAAAGAAGATGTATGGGATATTTCTGTCTTTGATGAAACGCATACATTCTATATTAATCATTGTGTTACGGGTAATTGCGGGGAGCAACCTCTCGGAGCTTGGGCCGTATGTAATTTGGGCGCGATGAATCTAGCCGCCTATGTTGACGACAATGAGAAGTTTGATTTTGAATCATTTGGTAAAGACGTCAAAGTCGCCATGCGTATGTTAGATAATGTCATTGATCAAACATTCTACTTCTTCAAAGAGAATGAGAAATGCGCTAAAGATATTAGACGGACAGGTCTTGGGATTATGGGACTTGGTGATGCTCTTATAAAGATGAAATTGCCTTATGGCTCTGAAAAATCACTCCCAATGATTGAGAAAATCTTCCAAGTTCTTAGAGACAGTGCTTATGATGCCTCCTGAGATTTAGCTAAAGAAAAAGGCGCTTTTCCACTCTTTGATAAGGAAAAGTATTTAGAAGCGTATTCTGTCAAACAGTTGCCCCGAGCAATTCGCAAGAAGATTGCAGAGCAGGGGATTCGCAACGCAGTGTTACTCACCATTGCTCCAACCGGAACAACTTCGCTTGTTTCTGGCGTTTCCTCAGGCATCGAGCCGGTTTATGAGTTCTCCTTCAAACGTAAATGGCGAGGGGGAGAGGAGATTATGTATCATCCACTCTTTGACGAATGGAGAAAAAATAATGAGAATGCTAAGCGTCCTGATTATTTTGTCTCAGCCAATGACTTAACGCCTGAGGAGCACGTGAAAGTGCAGGCAGTTGCGCAGAAATATATTGATTCTTCCATCTCAAAAACTGTCAATGCCCCAACCGCCCATACGGTGGATGATGTCAAGAACCTCTACATGATGGCTTACGATATGGGGCTTAAAGGCATTACTTATATGCGTGATGGTTCACGCATGGGCGTCTTCGAACGCTTGCCTGAGAAGAAAGAGGAAGTCAAAGAAGTTAAGCCGGTTGTTCCGGTGACGACTAGAGTTCCGCGTCCCATGGTTCTTAATGGCACAACCTATAAAGCAGATAGTCCGATTGGCAGAATGTATGTTACCATCAACCACGATGAAACAGGCGCGCCGTTTGAGGTTTTTATTAATAATGGTAAGAGTGGGTCAGATGTGATGGCTATGGCAGACGCCTTGGGGCGTATGATCTCCTTTGTTCTGCGTATTCATAGCACAGTGCCTCAGCGTGAGCGTATTCGCGAGATTGTCTCAGAGTTATCAGGCATTGGTGGTGCCAGAAGTGTTGGCTTTGGTGAGAATAGAGTTCGTTCTCTACCTGATGCGGTAGCCAAAGTATTGGCCAGGCACGGTAACTTCAGAGTTAATGGCAAGGTTGAAGATAAGCCGAGCGTTCCCGTAGCTGCAGATACAGTAACGGCTGAAACGCCAGCGAGTGAGATAGGAGAAGCAACAAATGACAACGGTTCGATTACGACCAATGGGAATGGCCATGCAACAACAAACGGGCAAGCAACCTTTTTGGCAAAAGTTGATGAACCATCCTCAGCTGGGGAGCAGTTAGGCTTTGCCGCTCAAGCAGTTCCTGTTGAAACAATACAGTCCTCAAGTACCAATCTCTTTGATATCTGTCCTGAGTGCGGAGCTGGAAGCTTCGCCTATGAAGAAGGGTGCAAGAAATGCTATGGCTGTGGATATAGCGAGTGTTGAGCTTGTAAATTTGGCAGCGATAGTGTAAAACAGAAAAACGAAACCAAAGTATTGGAAAGCATGGTGAAAGTCCATGGCTATGCCGTAACTGTTACAGTCAGAAAACGATACTTTGTCGATTGGTCCCGAGCAGGAGTCTATTGCTAGATCCTCTTTGGGAAACGGAGGGTTTTTTTATGGCCAAAAAAGATATTGCATCACATATCATGACAGTTGATCGTCGCGTCAAACTGTCTATCGTCAGCGGATTCCTCTTAATCATGATTATTGGCGTGATGCTTTCGTTTTCTCCCCGTAACAAGCTGCAGAGTACCCAGGCTAATCAGGAAGTTTCCAAATACAGCCAGACAGCGCCAGAGAAAAACTACTTCGCTTATCAGGGGAAAACCGGAAAAGATGCATTAACTATTCTTAAAGAATTGGCAACTATTGAACAAGATAGATCAGGACTCGTTGTGGGTATTAATAGTCGGAAAGCTGATACAAGTAAGCGTGAGTACTGGTCGTTTTATACTAATGGTCAGCCGGCCCAGGTTGGTCCGGCTGACTACCAGACAACGGATAAAGAGTTTATTGAATGGAGGATTCAGACGTATTAATGAAACAAGCTCTTTCCGCACAGGTTCTGAAGCAGCTTCTTTTACCTTTAGGAATTATTGTGATTGGCGTTCTTTTCCGTAACACGATTTTTGGCGACTTACTCTATACGACGTCCTTTATCCTGTTGTTTGAACTTCTCCAGGCAATTGCTGCAAAGCGAGCCTTAAAAGCTGCCAGACGAACCTAATTGTATGCCAATCTACACTCGTACAGGCGATAAAGGTCAGACGTCACTGTTTGGTGGAACTCGTGTTCTTAAATCCGATGACCGGGTTGATACCTACGGAACACTTGATGAGTTAAATAGCTTACTGGGTGTAGTTGTTGCCAACATCGAGACCAGACACAAAAAGTTAGCTTCGGATTTAGAACGAATTCAGCATGATTTGCTTGATATTGGTTCGTATTTAGCCAATCCTCAAGCCCAACCACTATCGAGGCTGCCAGAACGAATTTTGGCTTTTGAAAAAAGTATTGACCTTATGACTGGAAAGATGCCACCTCTGCATAACTTTATTCTTCCGGGAGGAGGCAGGGTGGGGGCCAGTTTACACCAGGCACGCACCGTCTGTCGAAGGGCTGAGCGGCGGCTGGTGTCTTTGGTGCAACAGGAAGACATCGATGAGCACGTGGTGAAATATGTGAATAGAATGTCTGATCTGCTTTTTACTATGGCCAGATTTGTCAATCACCAGGAAAAGAAAAAAGAAACTATTTGGCAAAAACAAGATTAAATCTCATCGGGTGAAACCTGTGTAACTCAGGGCTGTGCCGCAACTGTGAAATCGCGTTTAACGCGATAAAGTCAGATCCCCGATAATCGGCGAGCTGGCGGACTTCCGAGCAGAAGTAGTGGTTGTACTCCTCGGAATGAGGAGTTTTTTTATGGAGAAATTGCGTCAGGCATCACAGTTTATTAAAAGAGAAACACTAGCCAGGGTGGCAGGCTCGGCTCTGGTCGGTATGACGGGGAGTGGGCATGCCCCAGATGATTACTCACTAGCTGCACGTTCTTCCGTTCCGATTGTTCGTACGCTAGAGGAGATGCAGCTTCCCGTCAAAGCCCAGTCACTTTATGATACGCAGGAACAGACAACAGAAGATAGGTTTGTTTCCTTCCCACAATCTAAGAATACAGACGATGTATTTAGGGAAGAATTTGCCAATATCGATTCGATTCGTTCGGAATTTGATAGCATTAATAATGTCGATACAAAGGGTAAGTTACTCTCTTTCGATCCGGTGAAATCGCGCAATCGTTATGAACAGTGTAAAACGCCACAGGAAAGATGGGAGTGGCGACGGAATGAATGGAAAGAGATAACAAGCACTCTTCGCGAACGTTATAACTGTGTTGAGAGCCCGATGGATTTCTTTATTGATACGGATGGAAAGCTACGTAATCGGGAATTCTCAACTGACACGCTTGAGACAATCCTTGAACGGGGCGTTGCCTATCAGGAGAAAAATGGTTCAAAAGAATTAGAACGGGAACGCAGTGAAGTTGTTGGAATGAAAAAGCTGCAAGCTTATTTTTTAGATCCAGAAACAGAGATTGGTTCGGTGATGGTAGTTCTTTCTCCGCCAGGTATGGTAGAAGGGTCTAACTATACCAAGCGTTTTGCTGACCGTTACCTCCTGCTTGAAGATCCAGTGACAGGAAAGCGAATTATTGAAGGGAAACGGTTCTCAACGGAGATGAGCTATGAGGAGTATAGAAGCGTGGCTTTAGCACTTAATCCAAGCTACTTTGATAACGAGGAAGGGCCACTGGACGCTTTTTTGCTTAGGAATCCGATCAAGCTAGAGGGAAAAGAGAATAGTGATGAAATGCTTGAGGATCTCCTACAGCTTGATCCCACGGCTCTCAGGGGAGATGAGTTTCGCATAGCTAATCTGATTTGTGAGCCATTTAAACGGTCGCTTCTTGAGGCGATAACTCATTGGAATCCGAAATTAGTTGCTTATTCCCTCAATACACTCCTGCATCTCGGCGATGAAGCTGAACGGCTTCTGCAAAGCGGCGATTTAGAAGGACTGCGAGCAATGTTTAGGTGGAGTAGGAGCCTTAGTGGAGAAGAGGTAGAAGCACACGTGGAGAAACGAGGGGGAGTCCCTCCAGCTGTTCGAGCAGTCGGATGTGGGGACTCCACGGGTTTTGGTTCATTTGAGAATAGCGTGGGGCAATTTGGTATTGATCCTAAGAAGGATCCCAATCTTTGTCAGAAGTGTGTGAGTGACTCATCTCCTCATTTTCACTGCGGTGGTGAGAAAATGGAGATTGTGAAAGACAAAGAGGGAAAGCCAGTTCTGGATGACGTTGGAAGGGAGAAGAAAGAAAAGATGACTTGTGAGTTTAAAGTTATTGTTGGAAAAGGGATTACTCGTTGCCCGGATTGTGGTAAAGGGAAGGTTTGTTGAGGATAATAGCTGAGGCTAATTTCGTTGTTTGATTTATGGATTCATGCTAAGATTACATTACTATGGATAATACCAAACCTGCTCAGCCTGTTATTCCACCTGTGGTGCCTGTTTCAGACCAATCCTTAACCCTTGACCCAAATCTGATGACAGCGCCTACTGCTCCTCAACAGCCAGTTGCTCAACCACAGTATCCGGTAGGTGGGCCACATAAAGAGATGGCACCAGTTACAAAAACACCAATAAGCGAAGTGATGCGACCAACTGAGGTTCAACCACAACTTCAGCCTGAGGTGCAGGAAGCAGGCGTTGAGGTAGTTGAAAACAGAGAACAACCGCAATTAACCGCTGAACATAAAGCTGTAGGCATAGAACACGCTAAAGAATCGGTGCCCATGCCCCTCTCACCTCAACCCACAGTTCAGTTGCCTTATTCACTCCAAGACGCCAAAGTTATTGGGAAACAAGTCTCTCGTTATGAGTCAAAGCACTGGTTAGCTGCATTGACTGAGTATATTTGGCGGAAGTTTCAGGCAGTAACAGCGCAGTAAAGTTATGGATATTCAAGCATTTGTTGTACTTTTTTTTGGGGCAATAGTGGGTCTCATTTTACTAGCCTTGTTTTTCCTTGGATTAGGTTACGCGCTCTTAATCTGGATGCGCAATAAAGATCGTGAGAAAACCTCCCTGTCTTCAGTGTTATTGCAGGTATCGTTGCCTCGTGATAATGAGATCAAAATCGATGCGGCTGAGCAGCTGTTTGCCAGCTTAGCATCGCTTCGAAAAACCAAGCGCTTAGATTATTTTAGGAGCCAGCCGCATATTTCCTTTGAGATTGTCGGGATGCCAGGAGACATTAGGTTCTATATCAATGCACCGGCGAAACTAAAAGACTATGTAGAAAAACAGATTAATGGTGCCTACCCCGATGCAGAAATTGTGCTGGTGAATGACCCAGCCGCGAAGCAAAAAGACAATGGTTCAGTCTTGGCTGGGGAATACAATATCTTTTCAGAGAGTGGGAAAGTAGCTTTCACGTCTCTTGCTTTGAAAGATGATGACTTTAGGCCAGTCAAAGTATTTAAGGATTTAGCCACCGATTCGATGGCTTCTTTAACGTCAGTCCTAGCTAAGATGGGAGAGGGAGAAGGGGCAGCTGTGCAGATTCTGATTCAACCGGCAGATTCGGGTTGGAAGAAAACCGGTAAGGACTTTCTTGCCAAGACGAAAAAAACTGAGGCCAATCCTGAGACAGCGAAATACTCCTCAGACGCGAAAGAAATTGAAGGCATTGAGAGTAAGTTGAGTAAATCGGGGTTTCATACGGTTGTCCGAATTGTCATCTCCTCAAGTTCCAAAGAGGCGGCTGAGGCGCATTTGGGCAACTTGGTTGGAGCCTTTAGTCAGTTTGCCGGTATTAACTTATTCAAGAAGCAAAGGTTGTGGTTTAAGGGGCTGTTTGTTACCGATTTTATCTATCGCTACTTTCCCCTGCGTGGGAAGACCTCGATTCTAACAACCGAGGAACTAGCCACCATTTTTCATTTTCCCAATAAAAGCGTCCAGACGCCAGGCATTCACTGGGTCAACTCAAAGCGTGCTCCGGCTCCAGCCAATATTCCAACTGAGGGTTTGTACTTAGGCAAGAGCAGCTTTAGAGGAATCAGTCGTCCTGTTTTTGTTCAGCGCTCAGATAGACAGCGGCATATGTATATCATCGGAAAAACAGGTACAGGAAAGTCAGAGTTTCTCAAACAGTCCATTATGCAGGATATTAAAAATGGGGAAGGGTTAGCTGTTATCGACCCTCATGGAGATTTAATTGAAGATATCTTAACCCTCATGCCTCCAGAGCGTGCTGAGGATGTCATTTTGTTTGATCCGTCGGATTTGGAACAGCCCATGGGCTTTAACATGCTTGAGGCACATTCGGAGCAGCAGCGCCATTTAGTGGTGACCTCGGTTATAGGCCTGATGTATAAACTGTTCGATCCGAATAAAACAGGTATTATCGGCCCTCGTTTTGAACACGCAGTCAGGAACGCGATGCTTACCTGTATGTATCAGCCAGGGGCTACCTTTATGGAGGTTGTGCGTGCCTTAACCGATCCGGCCTTTGTCCAGGAACTGTTGCCCCGCGTTGAAGATCCGGTTATTCGCAGATACTGGACAGATCAGATTGCCCAGACGTCAGACTTTCATAAGTCAGAGGTACTAGATTACATTGTTTCCAAATTTGGCCGGTTTGTCACCAACAAAATGATTCGCAATATTATTGGCCAGTCTGAGAGCGCGTTTAACTTTAGAGAAGCAATGGATACCAAAAAGATTCTGCTCATTAATCTTTCCAAAGGGAAAATTGGCGAGGAGAACTCAAGCTTCTTAGGCTTAATCTTAGTGCCAAAGATTTTAGTGGCTGCCATGAGTCGGCAGGATATGCCCATGGAGAAGAGAACAGACTTCTTCCTCTATGTCGACGAGTTTCAAAATTTTGCCACGCCTGATTTCGCCCAGATTCTGTCTGAGGCACGTAAGTATCGTCTCAATTTAATCGTTGCCAATCAGTTTGTAGGTCAAATGGAAGAGGAAGTCAAAAACGCTATCTTTGGTAATGTGGGAACCATTGCTGCCTTCCGAGTTGGTGTTACTGATGCCAACTATCTGCAACATGAGTTCCAACCCACCTTTTCAGAGGCAGATCTAATCAATATCGATCGCTTTAATTGTTATATGCGAACCATTGTTGGCGGAGAGCCGGTGCTGCCTTTCTCTCTGGATATGACAAAAGACATTGAAGCAGAACAACGCATGAAAGATCCACGGGTGGCAGAACTAGTTAGGGAGTTATCCAGACTCAAGTATGGCCGCAACGTGCAAGTGGTTGAGGCAGAAATCTCTCAGCGTTCTAAGCTCTAATTCTTTCATTTAGCCTCTCGTTTCTGGTACAATCGTTCTACCTTTCCTGGGGTCTGTAGCTCAGTGGTAGAGCGCGTCTCTTATAAAGCCGATGTCGATGGTTCGATCCCATCCAGACCCACAGTAAAAAATATTGCCACATTTGGATCTAGACTTCAGGGAAAGAAAATTACAGTTCGGAGAGTTGCGAGGAATCTTTGGCTCTGTCTTTGACAAACTCCAAGTATCTTTCAGTGGTTGAGATTCTTTTGTGTCCAAGAATCTTAGAAAGGAGTACTAAAGATACTCCATGCTTCAGGTGGTGGGCAACAAAGGTATGTCTTAAATC
>Ga0066639_10002961_pt1 | contig 14766 bp, 9 predicted proteins | sample CryGeyCG2114_010_2_FD_59504 | JGI IMG/M metagenome (GOLD analysis project Ga0066639, IMG submission 59504) | Groundwater microbial communities from aquifer - Crystal Geyser CG10_big_fil_rev_8/21/14_0.10 | ecosystem: Environmental > Aquatic > Deep subsurface > Groundwater | place: USA: Utah...
TATTTTCTCATTTTTTTGCTTAACAGTCAATTTATCATTATTATAATGCGGTATAACCCTTTTCTTTTTGAGTAAAATAGCCTATACTATTGCTCATGCAAATAGACAGACAAAAAAAATTTAATAAATTATTCCCCAAGGCTTTGTCATGGCGCAAAAGTCAAATGATTAGCGCTTTATTTGACGCAAAGATAAATAATTGGATGAGTGTTTCCTCCCTACCAAACGATCTGCGTAAAAAAATGACCGACAGTATACCATGGATGTCGGTTACGCAAAATGAACTGTATGAAAGCAGAGACAAGCAAACCCATAAAGCGTTGCTTGCGCTGACTGATGGCAATATCATAGAAACGGTTTTGATGAAAAATAAACGAGAGCAATTCAGTGTTTGCGTGTCATCCCAAGTTGGCTGCGCCATGGGTTGTATTTTTTGCGCTACCGGTCAAATCGGATTAAAACGCAATTTAACTACCGACGAAATAGTTGATCAGTTACGGTTTTGGCAATATTTTTTGCGCGATTATAAAATTAACGACCGCATTAGTAATATTGTCATCATGGGTATGGGAGAACCGCTCGCTAATTATGAAAACGTCAAAACCGCTATTGAACAATGGCTTAAATACACAGACATCGGCGCCAATCATATTACAGTTTCCACTGTTGGTATTTTAGCATACCTGAATAAAATTTTAACTGACAAAAATTGGCCGCCTGTGCGTGTTGCTATTTCCCTGCACAGTGCCAACGAAACTACGCGAAAAAAAATAGTGCCTACGACCGGAAATGATTATTTACATCAATTATCGCAATGGGCAAAAAAATACTTAGAAACCAAGGGAGCTAACAAACGACACCTCACTTTTGAATACGTTTTGCTCTCAGACATTAACGACAGCACACTGGATGCTAAAATGCTTGGTAATTTTGCGGCCGCAATCGGACATGTTAAAATAAACTTAATTCCTTTTAACAATGTACTCGGTAAAAATTTACAACGCAGTCAAACCGCCGACCAATTCGCCACTATTGTGAAAAAATACGGTATCACAACCACTATACGCCAAAGCGCCGGACAAGACATTATGGCTGCCTGCGGACAGCTATCAGGAAAGAAAAATAAAGTTGGCTAAACTAATTAAAAAAACATTTTTTTAAATATTATTGGCAATAATCGCCTAAAAAGTGTATAATATATTTATTATTCAATGAAATTCATCTTATGAAACGGAAAAATTTTTTAATCATCACGGCACTGGTCGTGCTATTGGTGATACCAGTGACCACTGCACGAGCCTTTGATGTTAAAAGTGGCAATAATATTATCATTGAAGCAGACGAAACCGTCAAAGGAAATTTTTACGCCGCTGGCGCGCAAATCGTGGTCGATGGCACCGTCACAGGCGATGTTATCTGCGCCGGCTCTACCATTACGATTAATGGCACCGTCACAGGCGATGTTATCTGCGCCGGCTCTTCAATCACCATTAATGGTGAAGTCAAGGGAGATGTGCGCTCGGTCTCAAGTGAATTATCAATTAACGGCCAAGTCGGCGGCGGCTTAACCTCTTTCGGTTCAAGTATTAACCTCAATAACGACGCTACCATCGGCAGTAATGTTTTAGCTTTTGGCGCGGCTATGCGCGCGGACGGACCTATCAATGGCGACTTGCAATTTTTCGGCGCCTCCTTACTCATAAACAATAAAATTACCGGCGACGTAAATTTTTACGGTCAATCTCAGTCAGAACACAATAACAATAAACCAGCTATCACTTTGCGTGGCGGTACAGTTATTGGCGGCGACCTTTACTACTACGAAGGCGTGGAAACCGTTATCAATGACGGTGCCAGTATATCAGGAGAAACTATAGTCACAAAACCAAAAAAATATGAACCGAAATCAGGTAAGGAAATATTGAATTTATTCCCTATTTGGTTTTCTGTTTGGAGTATTTTTGCCGGTCTTATAATTGCCATAATTTTTGTTAGTTTATTTCCTAAACAAACTAATACCACTCTATCAATGATGTTAAAAAAACCGGTCGCTTCAATCGGCTGGGGTTTAGTGTGGGTAATGCTAACACCAATTATAATTATTCTCTTATTAATCACTATTATCGGTATTCCGCTGGCGATTTTTTTCGCCACGCTTTTTATCGCTATGTGCATGCTGGCCAAAGTTTTTGCCGGCATTGGTGTTGGTGCGTTTTTGGCGCGCTGGTTCGAATGGAAGATATCTCTTTATTGGCAGACCGTTGTGGGTATTATTTTAGCTGTTTTAATTTTTGAAATTCCTTTTATCGGCTGGTTTTTGGGCATCATCGCCTTTTTCTGGGCATTTGGTGGAATAATTATGCATAAACGAGAAATATATAAAAAGCTGGAGGAATAAGGAATCTAATTCCCGCACTCGCCTGCATCATTATACGAAGTATGTCAGGTAGAAAGATGGGAATTTAATCATAACTTTAAATAAATAATCATAATACAAAAACACCGGCCTATTTAAACTGGTGTTTTTTGTTTATCTTAATCAATTGAGCTAAAAAAATCGCAATGAGCGACTGGCGGTACAACTTGGTCCATTTCTTTGCAAAAACCATCTTGATAACTCTGACAAACTCGGCATTGCCGATCTTTGTCATCATATTCTTCTTTATAATCAGCCTCAATATCGTGGGACATAAATTGTTATTTATTAGTTAATTGTTTTTCTTTATAAAAAATATGCGAATTTAAAGCCAATATTGCAATTATTAAAAATTATGCTATATTATTAATGTTCTAATTTTAATATAAATATTTTAAAATTAAAAATTATTCGGGGATCGTCTAACGGTAGGACGACTGGTTCTGGTCCAGTTAATCGGGGTTCGAGTCCCTGTCCCCGAGCCAAATTATATGTTCAGCGTTTGTTGCCTCGCCCCTGCGGGGCTACGGTAAACTAAAACAGAAAAATTTTCTCTACATTTTTTAATTTTTTCGCGCGCAATTTTTTCTTTCCCGCCTGCGCCGAGGCTTCGGCGGGCAGGTAAAAGGAAAAGAAAATTTTTCTGTGGCGCCTGTTCGCCGTATTGGCGGATGTTTATCTTAATCAGAGAAAAGCGGAAACGCTCTACTCTAATTAGCAAAAGGGCAAAAAAGATAGGTTCATGTTTGCCTATTTTATTTTGTGCTATAATAGCATAGATAATAAATTAACTATTTAATAATATGTCTGATATCTATCAAGATTCTTTACTACTTCACAAAAAATACGGCGGTAAATTATCAATTAAAAGTAAGGTGAGTTTATCCGATAAAAAAGACTTGTCTTTGGCTTATACTCCGGGAGTGGCGGAAGTTTGTCGCGTTATTGCCGGTGATCAAGAACAGGCTTATCCTTTGACGCTAAAAGGCAATACCGTAGCTGTGGTTACGGATGGTAGTGCTATTTTAGGACTAGGCAACTTAGGGGCTAAAGCGGCCATTCCGGTAATGGAGGGTAAATGTATATTATTTAAAGAATTTGCAGATGTGGACGCCATACCGATTTGTTTGGATACCCAAGACACGGAAGAAATAATTAAAACGATTAAATATTTAGCGCCAAGCTTTGGGGGTATTAATTTAGAAGATATTTCAGCGCCACGTTGCTTTGAAATTGAAAATCGTTTAAAGCAAGATTTGGACATACCGGTTATGCACGATGACCAGCATGGTACGGCCGTAGTTGTATTGGCAGGACTCATTAACGCTTTAAAACTGCGCGACTTGGAAAAAAGCGAGGCGCGAGTGGTTGTGAATGGCGCCGGCGCGGCTGGCACAGCCATTATTAAATTACTCCTGCAATACGGCTTAAAAGATATCATCACGATAGACCGAACAGGAATTATTTATGAAGGCCGACATGGCTTAACTTTGGAAAAATCAAACTTGGCCAAATTGACTAATCATAAACAAAAACGCGGGGGTTTGACGGAAGCGATAGACCATGCGGATGTTTTTATAGGTGTCAGTCAACCGGCTATTTTAACACCTGAAATGATTAAAACCATGAATGACCAACCAATAATCTTTGCTTTGGCTAATCCTGTGCCTGAAATTATGCCCGATTTGGCAAAAGAGGCTGGTGCCTTTATTATAGCTACCGGACGAAGCGATTACCCCAATCAAATTAATAATGTTTTGGCTTTTCCAGGTATTTTTAGAGGAGCGCTGAACAACCGCGTCAAACAAATAACAGACAAAATGTTGATCAAAACAGCGGAAATCATAGCCTCTTTAGTTGAAAATCCAAATCATGAACTAATCCTACCGAATCCTTTTGATAAAAAAATTGCACCGGCAATCGCACGAGCAATTAATTAAATAATTATCAATCATTATTATAAATTTGATTAACCCACGATTTTGCCACCAAACATTTTTAAGATAGCGTCAACATCGGTATTATCCGGCTGATTGGGTTGTTTTTTTTCTATCTCGGGTTGGTCGACAATGACATCATTCTGCGCTGAGCTTTCTGATTGTTCGGCTGGCAATGTTTGAGATACGACCGAAGCGTTATTGCCATCATCTACGATGGATGTGGATTTTTCTGGCACCGGAACCTGATTGGCAATTTCCAAAGTCTCATCTAATACTGTAAAAAAATTAAACGACGTTCCATACACTTCTTGAAAAACTTTCTGCATAATTTCTTTGATTTTAGGCTGTTCTACTCTATCTTGATGAAACTTATATTTAAACGCTAAGCATAATACGCCATTTTTATCCCGCAATTCACAAACATGCAGGATAAAAGATAAAGAATGATTGTATTTTTTTATTTTTACTAAAACCTCACTCCACTTATCAATAATCTTGTCTATATTTATAGCTGTATTTGATAAATTTAAAGCGGCATTATCAGGTGTCGTGACGGTTTTTGGAGCCGTCAATACGGTATTCATCGGCGATGATGTCTTATTTGCATCATTGCAAGTTATGTTAACAACAGCTATTTCCAAGGGCAATTGTGCAATAAAAGACATCTTTAACTCGTTGTGTGCCGCGGTAAATACGGTTATCATACTAGCAAAAGCTGACACCGACATTTGTTGCATAACAGGCGTTAATTTTTCTTCCGTGCTATGACTGGCTGTGCGTGTAAATTTTTCCGCCAATATTGGACTAACTTTAGCTAACATTAATTTACGCAAAGTTTCAATCACATCAGCGGTAAATTGACGCAAATCAATACCCTCATCAACCAACTGATTGATCAGATAAACCGCCTTCGCAGAGTCTTTTTTATATAAAAAATCTATTAAATCAGCAACTGCTGACATGTTAGAACGAGGAATTATCAAATCAGCATGTTCATTAGTGATGTTTTTACCGCCAATAGAAAGCACCTGCCCCAATAAGCTTTCGGCATCACGCATGTGTCCCCCACTTTGCCTGGCGATTGTTTGCAAAACTTCGGCTTGCACCTTTATGCCTTCGTTATTTACGATATAATCTAATTTTTTAACAATATCTTCGGCACTGATTCTTTTAAAATCAAAACGCTGACAACGCGATATGATGGTTGTCGGTAATTGATGCACTTCAGTCGTGGCTAAAATAAAAACCACTTTTTGCGGTGGCTCTTCCAAAATTTTTAAAAGAGCATTAAAAGCCGAAGTTGAAAGCATGTGCACCTCATCAATTATAAAAACTTTATAACGATTGCCGCCAATTGCTATGCGAGCATTGCTAATAATATTTTCACGAACATTATCAACGCCGGTATGAGAAGCCGCATCAATTTCCACAATATCCAAACTGGTGCCCATGGAAATTTGCTGACAAATCTGACATTCACCGCAAGGTTCTGATTGACCAGCGCTTCTTCGCTCACAATTCAAAGACTTGGAAAAAACTCGCGCCATCGTTGTCTTGCCAGTACCGTGCGGTCCGCTAAAAAGATAGGCGTGAGCTATTTGACCGCTCTCAATTTCATTTTGCAGGGTAATTTTAACATGGTTTTGATTGACAACTTCGCCAAAGTTGCGTGGTCGATATTTTTGATATAAAGTTAGCATAAATTTAAAAAGGATTTGAAATAATTGGAACTGACCATCTGTATTGTACCCGACTACGGTAAAAAAGGCAATCTAAAAATAAAAAAGCGCTTTTTTGCAGCGCTTTTTGAATAATAAAAAAATTAATGAAATGCAATAAGTTATCTCAAGATTTATTCATAATGTTTTCCACCGCGGCCCAAGTGCTGTCACCATGCTTAGGCACTAAAATAATGGCTTCGTCGCCTATTTTGCCTTTAAAATATGTAACACTAGCTGTTAAAATTTTCCATTTTTTGCCGTCGCTTTCCACAAAAAACTCAGCATTGCTATGTGTAAGTACGCCGACGATGCGATCTCTCTCAATAGGTCCAATTTGCTTATATATAAATTTACCTAACGGGGAAATTGTTAATTTTAAAATATCACCCTCAACTAATTTTGATTTAGAGGCATAATTTGAAGGAATATTGTATTGTTTGCCGTCAGGACCTATCATGTACTGGCCGTTAAACACTCCTTCCACGATTTTACCGTTTTCCACTGCATCCCCCATGTCATCCACACGCTTATTCAAAAAGCTAAAGCTGTGTCTGTCGCCAATTTCAGAGATTTCGCCGTTTAATAATTCATTAATGCGCTGACTGCTTTCATTAACATTATTAACCAATTGTTTAATCAAATCTAATTTGGATTTTTGCAAGACAACCACGTCTTCATTTGTTTCAGTTTCAATATTTTTCGTCTCCGCATAATTGTCTTTTTTGTAATCATTGTCTGCTGATTCAGACAATGCCTCCGGCTCGCTACTTTGATTAAATATTGATGAATTGTTTTCATGTAAATTATCACCATCCTGTTCAACATTACTGTTTAACAACTGATCTATTGATAAGGTTTCATCATGACGATCAAAAACACCAAAGACAGCTTCATTCATCACTTCTCTCATCACCTCTTGATTAATTCCTTCCAAAACACTATCATCATTTTTTAATTGATTGTTCAATTTATCAATATTTTCGGTGTCATTGGTATTATCGTTATTTTCAGATTGCGACCACAAAATATTATTTTGCCCTTCAGTGATAAAATCTTTTTTGTTTTCCTGCATAAGTTTATTTTTTAATTTTTATTAAATTTTAGTTTTTATTTAATTTTTTTAATCACCACTCCCCAGCTATGATCTGTTGTCAAATCATTGGTTATTTGCCAACCGGCATCAAAAAATTGTCCATCTGTTCCGTGCCAAATAATTTTCATATTTTTGGGCAATGATAAATCGCTTATAAAATTACTGCTAACGCTTCCCGGTTGTTTTTGCAATAATAATGAATAAGAACTTAAATCATCATTTTGACCCACCAAATTTTGCCAAAATGAAACATCCTGCTTAAAACTGTTTATTTTAAACGGCAGTTTGTATTTTAACACAATATTAATTGTTTGTCCCGGATCAACTTGTGTCCAATTGGCAAAAACAGTTTTATTGAATTCATTATAAATCCTGACGCCACTAATTTCATCAATACTGGTATTCTTTTCCACCAAAGCCAGCTCAGGGTCGTCGCTTGCGCCGACAGCTGGTTCATCAAAATAAATGGCGTCTGGCTCTGAAAAACCCGTAGCCGTTAGTAATTCACTACCCTCGGGCACATAGACGCGTAAATAATTAACATTACGAACACCGGCGTAAGCCTCGCCTTTACCCGCAGTATGTTCCCGCTTAATGGTCACTGTATCAATAATACCGCCATCCGGCATGACCGAAGCCTCATGATGGATAGTTTGCCTTATTTTACGATCTGTTTTAGCACCGGCAATATTTGTGTTTATAACTGACAAATAATCCCCGTTTGTATCCTGTATAGATCCGTCCCAACCATTGGCCGATATAAAATTCTGCTGGGTTTCATCATTCAAATAAAAAAGAATGTGTTTTTGACTTAAATTTGCCGCCACCACTTGTATAATATTTGAAAAATTGTCAGCGGTAATCTTTTTAGGCAGTTGCGTTGCTATTTTTTCTACCAATTCTTTAATAATAGTCTTTGGTTTATCAGGATCAGATAAATTTTCCCGATTTTGTGCGATCTCATAAAAATTCGTGCCATCGACCACTTGAGTGCCAGCATCATCCATGGTAATTCCACCAATCACATCTAAAAAATTTTCTACAAAAGTCGGGTCAATGGCAATCACTCCGTCTACCGAAGACCCCCATCCATTTTCAAAAAACCATTGAATTTTTTTAGCCGAAGTCGGCCAATCCGGCCACCAATTGGCATCCTGAAACTCCCACAAAGAATTAATTAAATGCAAGGGTTGAGGTGCGGATATTCTTTCGTGCAATCCACCTTGCAAATCATAACTGCCACCAGCAGGCACGTCAATATTTTTTATTTCACCGCGTCTAAAATCAACCACGGCATAACTACCGATAAAACCACCGCTTGCTCTCATTTCCGCGTTATTTTGAAAAATCAATAAATAGCGAGTATCGGTTTTATGGCCTAAAAAATCAACCGCTATGTTGGTAGTATCAATAATTTCTTTGGTGCCGGCTACGATTAAATCAATGCGATTTTTTAATACTGACACCTGTTCGGCAATGGCTGGAGCGTTAGCAAGTGGCAAGGATTGGACATCAACAACATTAATATCTCGCATAATATCAGATAATTCTTGTAAATAAGGCAAGGCTTGTTCTAATTCGGTGGAAAAATCATTTAAACGCTGAGTTAAGGGCGGTTTTTGTACCTCAACCATCCCTAAATCAGTAGACATTAAATTAGGCAACTGCAAACTATTGAGCGCTAAAGAAAAAACATGTCCGGCTTTGGCGGCTTGCGTAGCCGAACGAACCAAGAGATCTCCGGTAGCGGCAACGCGCACTTTTGAGGATGGAGCAATATTAGCCACGGCTATTAAATTGGAATAACTACTAAGCGCCACCTCGGCACTGCTAAAATTTTCAGCCGCCCTTGCAAAACTGTCCGCAGCGTTTACAAAATTAAAATTTTCACTTTGGCTTAAAGCATCTTGCAGACTGGAAACCGCCTGCTCACTTTCTCCTAAAACTGAGCCTTTTACGCTTTGAAAAATATTGAAATAATGAATGGCTTTGACAGGTAATACCAGTAATAAAGCTAAAACTACAAAAGCCACTAATTGACGTCGCCAAAAAAAAGGCGGCAAAAAACTTATGGATCCTTCGGAAAAATGAAAATTAGTCAAAAAACCTTTTAAACCTCGCTCTTTGCTTTTAACCGTATTATTATATTCAACAATATCAATATCAGAATCTGATATTTCTTTAAATGTTGAAGGCTTGGGTTCAACCGCTAATTCTGTTCGCCTATATGCAAACACGGATAAGATTGACGAAATAATTTTTGTGGCAAAATTATTAATCCAGCCGACTATACCGACATTATGGATAAAAAGAATTAAATCATGTGTTAAATATTTTGACCATACGTACAAAAACAGTAAACATTTCAATGGATACTTAGTTACTTTTATAAAGATAAAAATAATAAATACGGTTAAATTGACAATAGCCAATTGATTAAAAATCTCTGCCCGCGCTTGATAGTGTTTTAAAAGATTTTTTTTGGTTTGGTGCCAAATGTTTTCAGTTTCACGCCAGGAGTGTCGCCAATTAATATTAAAATGGCTGTTAATAAATGCCGACGATTTATCCCAAATCATGATTTGCCGGCTATGATTTTCCGGCGGGAGATCATTGGTTGAGTTGGTTGATGGTAATGGCGTCTGTTTTAAATCCACCAAGTAAGGTGACTTAATCGCTACAGTTTTAGCCTGACTAACAGGTATGTTTGCAATTTTAAACTTTGATGACGGCCGGTCGGCAAGCTCTTTTTTTTCATTCAGTTTTTGGAAGGTGTTTATATTTTTTTTAACTGCATCGTTTTTTTGAATTTTATTTTGGGCTCGAGAGGTGTGATGGTGACACGAACGAGAATGATTAACGGATTCTATCTTGATTGAGTTTGATTGGTTGTTATTAAATTTATTATCTGTCAAAGTCAAATTTAAAAAAGACTCAATTTCAGCGATAGCAGCTGCTTGAGTTTCTTGCTCAGTTTTTTGACGCACAAATCGCTTTTTGACGGCATTTTTTCTTTTGACAGGCATGGGGATAAATAATTCAAAATTCTAAGCCTTAAAGGCTTGTTCTGATTATAAAACTTATTAACAATTTTAATCGTTAATATAATTATTATAACACAAAACGCTCTTTTAGAAAAAATCCGTAAGCTCTGTCTTACGGCGAAAATGTGTTTATTAAAGAAGTTAATAATTTTTAATAATTTTTTGTAAACGACTGATGAAAATTGACTTATCAAATTTAGCCGCCTGCGCTAAACAAGCATCTTTCATGTCTAAAGCTTTATCATTATCCAACCACTCAACCGCCTTGATAATATCTTTAATCTTATAATTTTGTGAAATTAAGTAGCCGGTTTCTTTATGAATAATTGTTTCCCGCAAACCGCCATCATTAACCCCAATAGTTGGTTTGCCAGCCGCGGCCGCTTCCATGGGTGTCATGCCGAAATCCTCCTGCCTGGGGATATAAATATTAGCAACACAATTGCCAGCCAACTGTGCCAATGTATTATCATCAACAAAACCTAAAATTTTAATATTTGAATAATTTTTCGCTAATTGCTTGATTTTACCAATTTCAGGACCACCGGAGGCAATAATTAATTGTTTATCAATCATTTTTTGAAAAGCCAATACGATATCATCCACTCTTTTTAAATCTACCAAACGCGCGAATGACAAGTAGTAATTCGCCTGTCCAAGCCAGTGAAATTTTTTTGTATTGATGGGAGGATATATAACCGTACTTTTTATGCCACAATATTTTTGAAGCCTACTTTGCACGTTTTTGGAATTTGCCACTACCACATTCATTTTCTTAATACCCCATTTGTATAAGATACGCGCCATATAAACAAATAATAAAAATATTGGCTTTAAATAAAAAGGGCATTTTTGATAATAAAAATTTTTTAGGTCATAAGCATAGCGTACTGGCGTATGACAATACATTATTTTTCTTTTTGCCGGTACGCGCCAAGCTGCTGATAGGCAATTGTTGCCGGAAAAAATGATAACGTCGTAATTATTGATCATTTTTGTCTTGAAAAAAAATCTTAACTGAGCCGACACATAACCAAGGCCTTTGATTTTAAATTGCTTACCCATGATAAAAACTTGCGACGGTGCTTCAGCTTTGGAAAAAGAGTTTTGCTCATCCCAGTACTCGGTTAAAATATCCGCCTGCAAGGCTTGAGCCATTATTAAAACTAATCTCTCTCCCCCACCTTTGTATTGGAATCTGTCATGAATAATAAGAATTTTTTGCATATGATTTTAAAATTTACTTTTCATCACCTGTTATTTGATAAAGGCCCAGTTTATTTTTATTGTAAATCTTAATAGGTTTAATTTTTAAAAAAAATTCAGCCAAACTTTGATCATTTAATAAAGATAAATGTTCCGGCCTTAAAATAAAACCGTAATAATAGACCGGCACCTTGATATTTAATAGCTTGGTCACGGCCACATGAGTTGCCGGTGCAAAAATATCCTTGGAAATAACTTTGCGGCTTGGCCAAATAAACTTATCTAGATTAGGAGTGATAACCACAGCGTCACTATCTATATAACGCAAGACATCAACAGTAAGTTCTTGATTCACCGCCAAAGAATTAACAGTCGCATTCAAACCTTCACCGGAACTAAAAATCACCGTGCTTTGGCTAAAAAATAAAACAAGCAACATGACCACAACCAGCATTACTGTCACTGACTTAATATTATTATCTAACATGCTGTCAGTAATATCCAATAATTTTATTTTAACTTTAAATTCACGCCAATTATGTTTTATCAAGAACTGTGATAAAAAAATGGCTAACCATTGCCAAGCAATAATGGCTAAAGGAATGCTCATGATGTATATGGGCAACCAATAACGGGTATAAGAATTACCAATGGTGATAGTATTTTTAGCGACACTGTCATTAATATTCCATGAACCATAAAAAATTCCCAAAATAAAACTTACTAAAATAAAGATAATAAAATATGTTTTTTTACGCATATCTAAACTTGACCAATTTCGTAACCATAACAACCCGCCACCGAATGCCGGCCAAAATAAATACCAAAAAATTTGCACATAATATTCAAAAAAATGCCGACTGGCGCTTTTAAAATCAAGTCCAAAAGGAATTATTTTTGCGCTTATAATACTCTGAACTGATACGCCAACCCCTGTGTTGACAGATGTTTGATAAAACCGGTCAATATTATCCGCAACAGACTCATAACCAAAATTAAAATAATTACCATACAAAATCTGATTATAATAAAAAATAGGTATTAAAGCTAACCCTAAACCAAGAAAAAATATAATAAATTTTGGCTGGCAAATTTTTTGACAATAAATAATGGCAATTAACAACATAGTCGGCACCAACCAAATAACTTCAGAGGTGCGAGTGAATACAGCTAAACCGATAAAAACTCCGGCTATGCCCAAGCCGATCGGATTAATATATCTGCGTAATGAAGCAGTAGGTTTGCTTGGTGAACTATATTTTATAAAAAAATAAACGCCAGCCATAAGCATAACCGTAAATAGCACATTATGAAATAAGCCGCGCGCCGCGTAGTACCAATAAGGTGGCAACATTAAAAGCATTAACGCCGACCACCAGGCTATATAATTATTAAAAATGATCTTAATTATGCCGTAAAAAAACCATGCGCCTACAATAGCAAAAAATACAGTTAAATAAGGTACTATCCACATACCTAAAAATTTAGCTATATAACCATATACAAAAATCATGCCTAAAAAACTAACTGGTTTAACCAGTCCATCATCTGAACGCAAACTGCGTGGCACTACCATATCATCAGTTATTAAATTTAATGGTTCTGTATAAAATAATTCCTTTCCTTGAGCAAATCTTTCAATCCACAAATAATTAGCTGTAGCGTCAGGCGAGGCAAAATAAGCTTGATTGCGCGTGGTTAGGTAAGGAAACCATGCGTATATAAAAAAGAAAATTGCCGACAACGCAATCAAAATTATTACAGACCGGTTTTTTTGCTCGCATAACCGCATAAATAAATCAATTTAAAAAAATATTAAAAAAAAATTATTATTTAATGTTGGCTGGTGAGATAATTAAAAATCGCTGTGTTATCTTTCTTTAGGAGTAACCCAAAAACCTAAACGCCACTTACCGCCCAGCGCTAAACGTGTTTGAGCTTCCAGGGCGGGAATGGCTCCAAAAATAATAATACTAACCGGTAAAATAATCCACTGAATAATAATTATAAAATAATTAAAATAAGTTAGTTTGTGCTGATGTTTTGGCAAAAGCAATGTGGAAATTATAGCTGATAATCCTAGACCAGCCATGGCTAACAGCATTAAAGTGCGCGTGACATTAGGCAGGTTACCCGACAAAACAGTAGCTGCGAAATCACTGCCACCTAAAAACAAAGGTAACCAACCAATAACTGCAATAATCAACGCGTTGGTAGCCCAAGAATGAAAGCCGTATAATTGCGTAAAAATTCTACTAACGGCGTTTCTTTTTTTAATTGTTTTCCGGCGCTTCCAAAAATTAAACATAATGTATGGGAGATTCTCTACGCCCCATCCCCAACGACGTTGTTGTTTGTATAAATTACGCATAGTATTCCAACTGGTTTTATCCATAACCACATCCATGGAAACCGGAAAATACAATGGCTCTACTCGATAATTGCCATTATAATGACAATAGCAATGCCAAAAAATACGTGAATCTTCTGAAACCATATTGGTTGACCAAAAATCAATATCGACTAATGCTCGCCAACTCATGGAATGTGATGAATAAGTAGCCAATTTTTCATCCCTTATTTGTTGCATCATTTGCCAAAAAGTATTACTCATAGCGGCTACTCTGGCAAAAAAAGGCGCCTGCCATAAATTGTTATTATAAACAGGCACTGGTTGATAGCTAGCTTTATATCTATCTGGTACGGTTAAAAAAGCATAAGTGAGACGATAAAAATATCCCGGATGCACAATAGTATCAATATCAAAAACACTGGCTATGATTTGATCATAGTCAATATTATATTTATCAATGATATTGTTTTTTATACGTCGCCCCGCCCAAGCTTGATTAGCTCCTTTGCCTTTTTGTTCACCAATAATTCCATCAGGATGAACAGTATAATAAAAATATAAAAATTTATCTTGATATTGCTCAATCACCTCTTTATAGCTTTGTAATTTTTCTTTACCAGCGCGCTCTTCCATGGTTAAGGCAACTATCATCTTGTTTGAAGGATACCCGTCATCAATCAAAGATTGTAAAGCAGTGCGAATAATTTCTTTATCTTCGTTGTAAACCGGCAGTATAACTAAATGTCTAACGTCTTGCCAGCCATCAATACCCAAACATAGCTTTTTCCAATCAATTTTTATATTTTTTTGTAAAAATCTGTAAGCGACAATTAAATGCAAACCTAAAAACAAAACCAAAAGCAACCAGTAAATATCAAAAGCGATTATAAAAAAAGCTACCCAAATAGGTTTTAGCCATGACAAAAAGATAAGCCCAAGCAAAGTAAACCAAGAAAGAAAAGCCGGCATTATTTCCAATGCTCGGTATAATTT
>Ga0066639_10002962_pt1 | contig 14765 bp, 17 predicted proteins | sample CryGeyCG2114_010_2_FD_59504 | JGI IMG/M metagenome (GOLD analysis project Ga0066639, IMG submission 59504) | Groundwater microbial communities from aquifer - Crystal Geyser CG10_big_fil_rev_8/21/14_0.10 | ecosystem: Environmental > Aquatic > Deep subsurface > Groundwater | place: USA: Utah...
GTACACCAAATCGTTCCTAAAAAATCGTCGTTAATGGTATACCTAATTCAGTACTAGACAATTTTTCCAGTCCAGTCCTATCTCTAATCGCTCGGCACTGGGCATATAAATAAGCTAATTCATCAAACTCGGGCACCATTGGCTCACCAGATTCTGCAATGCTTGCTATTTCTCCCTGGTAGTGGGTCAAATCTAAATCAATTTCCAACCACCTGGCAAACTCTTCATTAAAATTCTCAACCAGCACCCTGGATCGCTCATCCTCAACCCTCAACTTATTCATTTCAGTCTTTCCCTCACTCGCAAGACCCGTTACCTCCCCACTGCTTTCTCTTCCTCTCGCCAAGTTTCTCACCGCCATAAACCACGCTGGTATTTTCCAAAAAGACTCTCTTCTAGTCATCTCCAGCCCACCACCCAGATCACCGTCCCTTTGAGTAGAAACCTGACTGTTTTTTTCACCCTGAAAATCGGTCATCCCCTTATGTTACTCGATTTCCCCCATAATCCCAACGCTCATTACCTACGTCGAAATCATACCGCTACTGACACGGGCCTCTCCCTTGCATGTGGCGGTAAAAAACATCACTTTTCCCAGCGAAAATTAAGAAAGGGATCAACCCTTGTAGGTCGCAAAAAACAGATTGCTTCACCCTGACTTTTCCAACACCACAAACTTATACCGCAATCCTTCCTCTGTCTCATTTGCCTCTTCACTGACTACCTTAATAAAATCTCCATATTCAGGGAAAAATATGTCTGCCTCCGCTGACTCGTCCACCAAGGTCAAATACAGTCGATCCGCCATCCCCATCGACTGATGGTATAACTCCGCTCCTCCCCCAATAAACATTTCCTCTCCTCCGGGTGATTTCTTCGCAACTTCAATCGCTCTTTCCAAAGAATCAACCACCACCACTCCTTTCCTCTGCCACTGTATATTAGAAGTCAAAACAATATTAGTTCTTCCTATCAGGGGTTGATTGCGCTCCGGGATAGACTCGTACGTCTTCCTGCCCATAATGATTGGGTGACCCATGGTGACTCTCTTAAACCAAAATCCTGGCAACTTCCGCCAAATCACATGACCATCTTTTCCCAACTCTCTGTTTTTACCTATGCACGCAATTAGTGACAACATCTTTTTTTGATAGAAGTGAGAAATAAGACGTGAGAATATTTGATTAATGATGTGAAAAGTGAGATCCCTTTGATCAACATTTCAAGTAAGTCCCACTTCAACTTCAATAATTCTCACTTCCAACCTCCCACCTCACTGTGCTTTTTGCATAATTCATAATTCAAATAACTTAATTCAATTCTAAAATCCCCCCACCACCGTGATATCCCCTTTAATCGGCGGATAGGGATTGTACCCGACCACCTCAAAGTCGCTAAACCTAAATTTATCAATGCTCTTGACCTTGGGATTTATTTTTATGATGGGGAACTTTCGCGGCACCCGCTTCACTTGTTCTTTACACTGTTTAAAATGATTCTCATAAATATGCACATCTCCAAACACATGCACAAACTCCCCCGGCTTGTACCCCGTCACTTGTGCCAGCATCATTGTTAGTAGTGCATACGAGGCAATATTAAACGGCACTCCTAGGAATAAATCCGCGCTCCGTTGGTACAACAAAAGCGACAACTTGTCGTCGGTAATGTTGATATGAAACATGGTGTGGCACGGCGCAATTACCATCGACGCGTTGTGGCTGCCACTCATCTCATAGATACACCCCGCATTCCACGCCGAAATTATGTAATGTTTCTTCATCGGGTATTTCTTGATCTTCTGGATCGCCCACCCCAACTGGTCCACCGTCCGCTGCCTATTAACTGGCCACTTTCGCCACTGCACTCCATACACCGGCCCCAGCTCTCCCCACTTTTTGACAAACTTAGAGCTTCCTTTCATCTCCTCCAAAAACTGTTCGTAAGTTAACTTCTTTGCTTTCCCGTCTTTCACCGCCCACTCATACTTCATATACGCCCACTCATCCCAAATATGCACATCGTTGTCGATCAAATACTTGATATTACTCTCCCCGGACAAAAACCAAATCAATTCGTGGATAATTCCTCGCATCCATGTCTTTTTGGTGGTCAAAAGCGGAAACCCCTGCGACAAATCATATCTACAGATTCGGCCAAACACGCTCTTTAACTTCACCCCCGTCGAATGGCTTACCTTCCATCGCCCATTGTCCATAATATCCTGCATCAAATCCAAGTACTGGTACTCCGAATGCGAGTGGTCATTCTTTACTTTCCTAGTTGCCATCTCATCTCTCCATCACTAATTAATATTCACCATTTCCGTTTTGATCATTTGATATTTTCATTTTGAATTTGTTTAGGATTTAGAAATTAGAAATTAGAAATTTTGTTTGCACCTGGTTCTCAACTCATCCCACAAGTAACCTAGGCCGACTCCTAATCGCTAATGAACCGATCCATCCCCACGTCATGTGCCATTTGTACCAGCTTATCTACCTTTTGGCAACTATAACAAACCCCAATCTTTGTCGCTTTCACATCCGCCAACAGCCGATCATAATACCCCCCACCCCTGCCCAACCTATTCCCCTTTTTATCAAACACCCTCCCCGGCACCACAAACACCTCCACCTCGTTTTTACCAACACTACTTTTACTACCTGTGTTACTTTTACTGCCTGCTCTCTTTGGTTCCAAAATTCCATACACCCCCGACTCCACGTCTTCCCAGCTAGTTATCTCCACCATCTCCAAATCATTCACCCTCTCCTCATTCTTCATTTTTATCCTCGGAACCACCACCTTCTTCCCCATCTTCCACAACCCCTCAATTATTCCCTTTGTCTCCACTTCATCATCCTTTGCCACATAACAACACACCACATTAGCAGCCTTTACTTCATCAAGCCCCAATACCCTCCCGCAAATTACCTCATCCATCGCCCGACGTTTATCCAAGCCCATCTCCACTACTATCCGACCTGTTTTTCTTCTAAGTCGTTTTTTTTCACCAACAATCGCTAACACATCGCTCTTCATCATAGCCCTGTCTCCCATTGTATTATAATATTCACCATGCCAGAGACCTATGTCCAACTTCCCGAGTTTCTAATTGACGCCCTTAATCTCGACAGAAACATATGCCAAGTCAAAACATCTATAAATTTCGTAGGAAATCAAGTAGTCACCTGCCCATTCCACCGCGGTAAACAAACCATCAACGGTTGTCGTACCAATGAATTAACTACCAAATACAAAGGCCACTCTATTTCTGGCTGTCCTCTAAGAGACCAAGTTACGGTCTCACTCCATTTACTTGAAAAAAATTTCGACATCCACCTCAAAGACTAATACACCCTTAATCTTCCCAACTCTTTCTTCACTTGCGTCTTCATGCCCTCAATTCTAACCCAATATACGCTATACTAAATACGTTATACGATACACGATAATACATGCCCACTTTCGATCTCCCTCAAGTCCTCGCCGCTGAAAAAAAACTTCTAGAAGAAGCTCAAGTTCCCATTATCACCGTCTCTGCAAGCTTTCGTAAAGAATTAATTGAACAATACCACCTCCCCTCCCCACTCCATACCGAAGCCCTCTTCTCCCGCGCCCATTACAGTATGGCCGAAGCTGTCCGCCTGGCTGCAATAAAAGCTCACCGCACCAGTCACTTAGTTGACCCCACCAACTTCGTCGATCCTGATTCTTGGGGCAAAATCGAGTTCACCGAAGACGTCGGGCAACTTATGGCCCGCCATCACCTACTCAAAACCATCAAAGACAAAATCGACACCATTGCTCGTAGTAAACTTCCCATCACCGCTGCTATCACCCCACCTCTTCTTGCCCTCACCAAAGACGTCACTCGTCCCATCGTCTCCCTCCACTACGAAGCTGGCAACATCGTCGCCGCAGCTGGCAAACCCATTGTTCAAGTCCTCACTGATCCCCACGTCCGCCCCCAATATTTGGACCCCCTCACAGCTTTAAATCCCGGAACGGATAAAGAGCGAAGTGACGGAAGCCTCCCGGAATCAATGTTCAAAGACAACTCCAAAACTCATTCCTCATTCCTCATTCCTCATTCCTCCATCCACTATGCCGTCTTCGATCTTGCCACCAAAAAAGAGCTTTTAGCTGCTGCTAAATCTCTTGGTAAACAATTGTCATCGGATCGGGTTATTGTCACTGGTCCACCCATCGATCCTCGTGTCGCTAAACTCGCTAAAACCCGTAAAAGAATCGCCGCCAAACTCCCCATCAATGTCGGGATTACTACGGGTGGTCTGGGCACCAATTTACCAGAAATCAAAGCAGTGCTTACAGACCTTGCACCACTAATTTCGCCCCAGTCACTCTATATCAATCTGTTCTTGTACGCCGGCGTCCACAAAGACTTCCGAGACTTCTTCGAATCCTTTGCTGCCGACCACAACTTGAGGATCGGCAACCTCAATGACACCACTGCGGAACTTAGAATCCTCTACGAAGACTCCATCATCGACGCCAACGACAACCTCATTAACTACCTCTTCCCGTGGGCCGATGTCATCATCACCAAGCCCAGCGGCGATATGGCCTACGACGCTGCTGCTGCCGGTTGTGTGCCTCTTTTCCTAGAACCCTGGGGCCAATGGGAGCAAAACATCCAAAACAGATTTATCAAATTAGGCGTTGGCTTCGATCTTTCTGCCCACAAAGCACACAAACACTTTACTTACCTCCTCTCCACCAACCATCTTTCCAAAGCCCAAACAAAAGCCATAAATTTACCCCCTCTCTACCGCCAAGGAGCCTCCAAAATTATCCACCTCCAACACCAACTAAGCCGCATTAGACACCCATGAGACTCATTGTCATCTACTCCAACAAAGCACCCACATTCACCTCAGATCAAATCGACAAACTCGCCGACATCCTCATCGCTTTTGGCCAAATCGCTTTTGGCTCCGCCACAATTCCCTTTCTCCTACCTAATCTTGACGCCTCAAAGATCCCCGTGCTACTACTGGGAGTAATTACCACCTTCAGTTCTTGGATATTAGCCGTCTATATTGTTAGGTAAACAACCATGACTACCACCACTGACTTCCTTATCTTCTACCTAGTAATCACTATTTGTTTACTCGCCATCGCCATTGTCGTTCTCCCCACCATGGTCCGCGGCCCCAAAAAGACCAAGAAAAAGTAACTTCCTCACCTCAGATTAATTCAATCCCCTTCACACACCCCCCCTCCTTCTTCACCCAACCTCCCAACCTCTCAGTCTCTCCACAACTCTTTCCCCCCACGCCCTTATATCACCACTCGAATATTCAATAGATTACTCTATTAAATATTTCCCTCAAGTTAGTCGTGCGGATATACCAACCTCGACCGTTTTCGATATCCCACAAACATGTCTTCCACCAACTTCTCCAATTCTCCTTTAGACCTAGCTTTCTGCTCCGTCTGTTTTACTTTATCTGGATACACCTTCCTCACAAACCTTCGGTACTTCGCATCCAACCTCAAATACGCCTTCAGCTTGTACACTGTAGCTACACTCATCTTCAAAGCCTCGGCTATCTCATAAGCACTCCAACCAGAAAGCGCCAATATCCCCACCATCAATCTCTTTGCCACCATCACCCTCTCCGTTGGCGTCAGCAGACCCACCAGCACTGCCTCCACTTCAACTTCACAGTTACTCTTTGTTAATAACCCCACCAGCCGTCCCCACAGCCTCTCCCACAACTTATCACTCATTTTCCTTCTCGATACATGTGGCATCTCTCCTCCAACATTTTATTTAATAGATTAATCTATTAAATAAAATCCTCAAAAACTCCGCAACATCCCACCACCAATTACCCAAAAAAACCAGAACCCTCCACACCACCACTTGTCACAACAGTCCCTTACCTATCCCTATCAAGATTAGGCCTCATACCCCCAGCTTCGTTAACACAATCTGCTATATACACAAACCCAGAAACCACCAAACTGCCAGCAAGCGCTGTCAAAGCCTCTCTACTTGGATTAGTCACCTCCACAAAAGAGCAGCAGCAACCCCCACACCCGCAAACACCCTCCACGCTGCGTCAACAAGCCTCACATACAATGTTATTTCCCCACCATCACCACCTCTACTCTTCCACCTTTTGGGTGTGTTTACACCCATAACCATAGCAGCAAACTGTCTCCCCAGCCCCACACCTTTCTCTAGCCGGCCCCCATTTAAACCACTTGGTCCTTGTTCAACCATCACTTTCTCCTCTGGCAGGCAATCTACAACTTTAACTAAACGCTAATCCCTAGTCGCTAAACGCATCTCTTACTTCAGCTTCGCCGTTTCCTTGTGCTCTGTTACCTTCCGACACTTCTTACAGTACTTATTAAGCTTCAACTTCTCTTCAGTATTTAGCTTGTTCCTCTCAGTAATGTAATTAAAGCTCTTACACTCCGAGCACACCAACCCAAAATTCTGTCTGGGCCCTTTTTTACTCTTCGCCATAAGACTCCTAAAAAAATAAATTATTCGAGGTTCTTCGAACCGATTTAGGTTATCATTCGAATAAATAGATTATCTCTCAATAACCTAACCACTTATTCGAGCTAATTCGAATCACTCCAGAATTCTACCAGAGAAACCCAAAACTCTCAATTCACACTCTCAATGAATTGCGCTCCAGTAACACTTATTTATCTGGCAACACACCACACATTCCTCATCAACCTTCATCTATCTTATCTTCGATCAATTTTCTGATAAATTCGGACTTACTCAATCCACTAGTCTTAACCACTTTCTCCAGATATGTGTCTATCTTCCCTGAAATGATAAAAGTAAACCTTCTCTCTAACCACCTCTCTGCCTCCTCAAGACCCCAACGCACTAAACCCTCAACATCGCTATTTTTCTCATATTCTACCCATATCAACTTAGAACACAAAAGGTCATCAACCAAAATCGGTTTTCTCCCCTTTCTACAAACACACACCGTCGGAATTCCTCTTTCAACCAAAGCCCCTATTAAAACCCCCAAATTCACCGTTCCCGGCATTGATGCTTCTACTACTGCCACATCAATCTCAGATGCTATTTTTTGCCACTTACAGTAAAAGACTCGCAAATCATCCTCATCTTTTGCAAAAATATCCTCCAATGTCATTCCCAGATAATCATAAAGTGAGATTGTTTCGTGCCCACCGTCCCCTATTACCCTCATTATCAACTTAAACACATCCTTAGAATCTACCAAGTTTGCAGACGACCCAGCAAAAAATACTTTCATAACGTTCACCTCAATTTAAAAATCACGCTCCAACCTATTATACCTAAGGGTCTTGCCCAGTTAACGACTAATTTGAAGATAAATTAGCAGGATATACTGGGAAGAAATGAGAGTTCATAATCGTCGACGAATTTCTAGGCAAAAATACAGCATACTTTTTAATAGTTTTGTGGCAGATATTAGTGCTCTTACTGCTTCTGAAATTGCGGGTGTGAATCGTAAAACAGCAGACAGGTACTATCGTTTTTTTCGAACAGCAATATTTCTACAAGCTCACAAGGAAAGACAAACCTGCAATCTCAAAAATGGTATTGAGTTAGATGAAAGTTATTTTGGACCACAAAGAGTTCGTGGGAAGCGTGGTCGAGGTGCAGGAAGGAAAATTATCGTGTTTGGATTACTCAAGAGAAATGGAGCTGTTTACACACAAATTATTCCCACCACCCAGAGGAAAGAAGTTATGCCGATTGTTCGTAGAGTTGTGGCTTCAGGCAGTGACATTTACTCTGATGGCTGGAGAAGTTACGACGCATTGGCCGTATATGGTTACAACCACAAAAAAGTGAAACATGATGAAAATGAGTTTGCCCGACCTGATGGAACACACATTAATGGAGTTGAATCCTATTGGTCTTGGATGAAACGACGGCTAAACAAGTTCAACGGCATACCAAGACACCAATTCGCTGCACACATGCTAGAATCTGAATGGAGATTCAATCACCGAGCTACGCTCGCAGATGACTTGAAAAAGTTGCTCCGTTTACAAAGTTAACTGGGCAAGACCCTACCTAAATATTCCCCTACACATCTCCTAAGCATTCACAACCGCGCCTTCTGTTGCTAGCATTATCTTTAGTACAACAACTCATTCAGGCAGCGAGTTGTCTTTTTGTTGTGGCCATCCTCAATAGTCATTCGATAAAAAACCGCGACTTGCCAAATCATCCCCACTGATGCCACAATAAATAGTTATATTAAAACACCTCTTATCCACCCAAACCATGAATTACCTCGACCAACCCAACTACCAACTCTGGAACCTAAAACCAACCGATTTCACCAAGCTCAAGCGTCTCTCTGATCAACTCCGCTTTATTGCCACCTACGGCACCTTGGCCCCCTCATCCCACAACACCCAACCATGGACACTGATCATCAAAGACAACGTTATCCTGATTCACGCCGATCTCTCACGTCGACTCAAAGCCGCTGATCCCACCAACAAAGAGCTCTACATCAGTGTCGGTTGCACCATCCCTCTTATCGAAATCGCCGCAAGCCAATATGGTTTCACCACCACTACCAAGCTCCTTCCTTCACCCAAAAACAAAAACCATATCGCCACCATTACTCTCACCCCATCCACTAAAAAATCATCACCCCACCCCCTCTTTCCCTTTATTACCAAACGTCTCACCAACCGAGCCAAGTACAACCCCCAAAAATCAATTCCCCAACCAGTTATCAACGAATTAAATAGTTTCTTAAAAAACTCCCCTCTTTCCCTTCACCTCTACACCGATCGCCCCACCATCACTCACTTAGCCAAGCTCACCCAAAAAGCCATGTATGTTGCCCTTTCAAACATCAAGTTTCGCGACGAACTGGCGTCTTGGGTCCGCCACAACTGGACCATGCAAGGAGATGGCCTACCAGCCAACACTCTTGGTTTCCCCGATGCCATGTCCATAATCCTCCCCACCATTGTGCGTTCTCCCTTAATGGCTCCCAAGGCCAGCGAAGAAGAAAAAAAACTTATTACCAGTTCATCTGCAATTGGAATCATTACTGCCCCCAAAGATACTTTAAATTACTGGGTTCAATCTGGTCATACCTACTCACTCATCGCACTTACCGTCTCAAAACACAAACTCGCCGTCGAACCACTTTCTGCCACTATTGAAATCAACAAATACACTCAGGCTCTCAAAACCTCTCTCCACCTCAAATACGAACCCATGATGTTTTTTCGGATTGGCTACCCTAAAAAACCTTTTCCTCATGCCCCTCGTCGCCCGATAACAGAGGTTGTCTCCACTAAATCATGACCAATCCGTTTTTAGATCCCAACTATTATTTCGACAAATCACTCCTTCCTTCAACCAAAACCAGCCTCATCAACTGGTACTACCAATCAAATATTACCGACTACAACCACCTTCTAACAACCAAGCCAGAGTCTTATTGGCTCAAGCGTGGCCAGCTCAAAGCTCTCCACCTCTTCCATCAGGCTGCCGAGCACATACCAGCCTATCAAGATTTCCTTAAAAAACATCACGTCAAACCCAACACCATCCGCACATACCAAAACTTCCAAAATCTTCCTACCACTGATAAACCCAACTACATCACTCAATATCCTCTAGAAGCCCTCTGTTGGCACGGCCAACTATCCCAATCAAATATCGTCTCATATTCATCTGGCTCAACCGGCTCCCCTTACTTATGGCCCCGCTCCACCTATCAAGACATCGAAGGAGCTTTCCAATTCGAGCATCTCCTCACCTCACTTTTTGGTATCGACAAAAAATCTACTTTATTTATCAATTGTTTTTCCATGGGCAACTATGTCGCCGGCGTCTATGTCTACACCTCCACAAAACTACTCTCCCAAAAAGGTTATCCTTTAACTACTGTGTCTCCTGGAATTAACTATCAAGACGCGCTCAACATGCTTACCAAACTAGCAGACAAATACGACCAGGTTATTCTTGCAGGCTACCCTCCATTTATCCGCGACCTTATTGAAATTGGTATCGATTCCGGAACCAATTTCAAACGTCTCAATCTGAAATTCTTTTTCGCTTCCGAATTCTTTTCCGAAACCTGGCGCGACCACACTCTAGAACTTACCAACAACCACTCTCCCCTCACCGACTCAACCAACATCTATGGCACCGCCGACTCCGCCATTTTTTCCTTCGAAACTCCCACCACCATAGTCATTACCAAACTAGCTGATGACCATCCCCAATTAAACCAAAACCTATTCCATTCTGATCTCAGCCCAACCCTCACCCAATTCAATCCCCTCCTCACTTTTTATGAATCAATCAACCGAGAGTTAACTCTCACTGCCAATACTGGTGTTCCCCTCATCCGCTACAACCTCAAAGATGAAGGCGACATTCTACCAATTTCCACCGTCAACCGTATCTTCGACCAACACGGTTTTAATTTGACATCAACACTCCAACAACACCATCTCGACACCTCTTCTACCCAACTCCCCATGGTCTACCTTACCAATCGTACCGACGGTGCCGTTTCTTTCTATGCTATCAAGATTTTCCCAGAATACGTTCGCGGTGGTCTAGAAATCGACACCCTCAAACACCAACTTTCCGGCAAATTCACTCTTATTTCAGGTCATACTAACAATCATCGCCCAGAACTTACTGTCCATGTCGAACTCACCCGCAACGCACAACCATCAGCCTCACTCAAACACCAAGTTCTCAACAGCGTCCAACAAAGTTTGAGGAATCGTTGCAGCGAATACAACTTCCTCGAACAATCAATTGGTAAGCGAGCTACTCCAAAAATCGTCCTCCACCTCAAAAACCATTCTCAATACTTTAAAGTTGGCATCAAACAAAAATGGATCATCAACTAACCAACCATCCTCAACCTCAGTTTTTTCAACTATCCCAAACCTCTCACCAAAAAGATTTTAACCAATTGGCTCACACTGCCCATCCCCACATAGTCGACACCTACCACAAACAGCTCATCGAGCTCTACAAAATCAGACACCCGCGCCACAAAACCAATACCACCAAACTTCAACTCTTTATCAACCAATTTCTCGGTCACACTCCCGAAAATAAATCAGGTACTTGGATCTATTACCCCTGGAAAAACACTCTTGTACATCTACTGGACCAGTCTGAGTTCTTTGAACTTCGCACTGCCCGCAACTTCCCTCTCATCTCCAAAAAGGATCAACTACTATTTAACCAGCTCTCAGTTGGCATCATTGGCCTAAGTGTGGGCAACTCCATCGCCCTCTCTCTTGTTTACGCTGGTGGCGCCAATACTATTAAACTTGCCGATCCAGATACTCTCGAACTCTCCAACTTAAATCGCATTCACGCCACTGTCCTTGATCTTGGCGAAAATAAAACCTATCTCGCTGCCAAACAAATCTATGAAATTAATCCCTACGCCAAACTCATTCTTTATCCAGAAGGACTCACTCCCGAAAACATCAAGTCCTACCTTACCGACGATCCCAAACCCAACCTCATCATTGACGAATGCGACAACTTAACCATCAAATTTAACCTTCGGCTTATTGCTCGTAGCCTTAAATTGCCTCTACTCATGGTCTCTGATAATGGTTTTGAAAGTAACATTGACCTGCTTCGCTTTGATACTCATCCCAACGCCGGCCGTATGGGTGATGCTCCTATTCTCTCTACCGAGGATTTAGTTGCTGCCCTCAACGTCACCGAGTCACTTCACCTTACTCCCGCCGAAGAAACTCAGCTAATCATTAGGCTAGTTGGTGCCGACAAAATCTCTCACGGCATGCAACAAGCCTCATTTAAATATGTTAAACGCCAAATAGCTGGCTGGCCCCAACTCTCCATGACGGTCTTTGCCGGCGGTGCTCTGGCCACTTATACCGCTCTGCTTCTTGCCAAAAAGTCTCCCACCAAAGGCAGAACCACCAGCTTTTCCTTTCCAGAACTTCTAGACCCCAAGCATCACACTCCTCGCCGACAACTAAAACATCTTCATCATACCAAGAAGTTCAAACACTTCATTAAATCTCTCTCCTAATTGAGAACCCCAGAAAAAAGCTATACCATGGACACATGGTCGAACTACTTGCCCTAATCTTTGTGTTGGTCGTCAGTTCTTCTTTGGCCCTGTTTATTTATCTAAATAACCCTAAAAGTGCCACCAATCGCATGTTCGTCTTCTTCTCTGTTTCTATTGTCTTCTGGGCCATTATCATGTATTTGTCCATCCACCCGTTTAGCTTTAACCAGACCCTCTTCTTTATTCGCCTCAGCATGCTCGCCGCCATTGTTATGTCCACTGCTGTCCTCTATCTCTCTTACACTATCCCCAACGACACTTTTAAACTTAAAACAAAGTACATCGTCCTTACCCTCATTATTGCCACCATCGGCTGTATCACAGCCATGAGTCCCTACATGTTTACCAGCTTAACTATTGATGGGAATAACATCGAGCCAAATGCCGGTCCAGGCATGATCATGTTTATGGTCTCTGGCCTCGGTTACTCCATCAGCGGACTCATTATCTTGGCACTTAAGTTTCACCACAGCCATGGACTAGTCAGAAACCAACTTCTATTTGTGCTTATCGGCATTGGCCTCATGCATATTCTCCTGATCTATGGCAACTTTATTGACGTCCTCATCTTCAAAACCAGCCGTCTGATCTCTTTCGGTCCTGTTTTCACCACCCCCTTTCTAATCTTCACTGCCTACGCCATCCTCAAACACCGTCTTCTTGACATCCGCTTCCTAGTTGCTCGCGCCGTTGCCTACACCCTCGTCACATTCCTGGCCGCCGGTCTTTTTGCCTATGCTCTCTTCTTAATCCCCACTTTTATTCCCAGCCAGTACGAAACTCCTGCCTCCATGTTAGTTGCTCTCATTCTTGCTTTTTGTTTCACCCCCCTAAAAAGACTTATCCAAAAACTCACTGAAGGCATCTTCCACAAGGGTGCCTACTCCTCCGACCAACTCTTAAACGACCTCGGCTCCATCACCAGCTCCACTTTGGCCATGGACAAGCTCACTAGAAAGGTCCTCAAAAAACTCGCCCGCACCATGCACATCAGCCGCGCCGGCTTTATCCTCCTTACCACCCACGGCGAGCACAAAACCGTCACCACCATTGCCAACGGCTTCGACCCCACCCCCAACATTACCACCCACCAAATCAAACAACTGGCCACCAAAGCCACCGGTGACCTTCTCGTTTTTGAAGAAATGGAACAAGGCCCTACCAAACAGCTCCTCCGCGATCAACACTTCTCTGTTGTTATGCCCTTGGAGGTTAAAGACACCCTCCACGGCCTTCTCGTCCTTGGCGAAAAATCCTCCGGCGACATCTACACCAACCAGGACCTAAACGTCCTCGATATCTTCGCTCCCGCCATCTCCGTGGCCATCCAAAACTCCCTCGCCTTCCAAAAGATCAGCCGCTTCAATATCACCCTGAGGAAAAGGGTCAACGAAGCTACTTCTGAGCTCATAAAGGCCAACCGCCACTTAAAACACTTGGACAAACTCAAAGACGAATTTGTCTTTATCGCCACCCACGAGCTCAAAACCCCCGTTACTGTCATGAAGGGTTATATGTCCATGATCCGCGACGGTAGCTATGGTGAAGTACCTCAAAAAGTTCAGGAAGCCTTAACCGAAATTGATCAAGCCAATCAACAGCTGGTTCAGTTAGTCAATGACTTGCTCGAAATCGCCAGGGCCGAAACCAAAACCATTCAAATCAACACTACCCCCACTCCCATCTACGAAATCATCAAAACCAACTTAGACAACTTAAAAGCCTTAGCAGAACAAAAACACTTGAAGCTTGTCTACAAAACTTTACCTCACCAACAAGTAACTGTAATGGCTGATCCAGACCGGATTAAAGAAATCATCAACAATTTAGTTAGCAACGCCATTAAATATTCACAGTCCGGCACTATCACCATTAGTCACGAATCCAACGGCAAAGAGTTAACTACCCATGTGACAGACCAGGGATACGGCATCTCTGATAAAAACCAGTCTAAAGTTTTCTCCCGCTTTTTCAGAGCTGAAGAAACCGCCTCTCAACCTGGCACAGGACTAGGCTTGTTTATTGTCAAACAAATTGTCGAAAAAATGGGGGGTAAAATCTGGTTCAAATCAAAATTAGGCGAAGGCACTACTTTTAGTTTTTCTCTCCCCTTAGACGGCGACCACCAAATGGCCGACTTCAAAAAAGCCTACACAAAACGCTAGACGCCAATCCCTAAACCCTATTGCTTTGGTAACAACTGCTCCACCATTGCTGTAATCTGACTCGGATCATTATCTGCTTTAATCAAAAACTTCACTGCACCCAACTCCTTTGCTCGCACCGCATCCGCCTCATTAGCCAAATTAGTGAGTATCACTACCTGAATTTTAGCAGTCACCGGATTTGCTCTCAATTGTTCCAATACTTTAATCCCCGACAATTTAGGCATCATAATATCCATCAGAATCAAATCAGGAATCAATTTTTTGGCTTTCTCCAAACCTTCCAAACCATCCCCTGCAATTTCCACCTCATAACCATTATGAGCTAGTATAGACAGATACATTTTCTGCAACAACGGATTATCTTCAACCACCAACACTCGCGCCATAAAAACCCTCAATACCGCTAATTACCGATACCTGCTAACATACAGGATACCACCCCCCAAATCAAGCCAAGGACTTACTCAACCACTCT